>JACCDS010767854.1_pt1 | contig 19214 bp, 17 predicted proteins | sample 7446441 | NCBI WGS metagenome assembly JACCDS01 (sample SAMN15323445, study PRJNA562643) | freshwater metagenome | isolation source: river surface water | place: USA:Blue River Watershed | collected 2017-08-17
AACCGCCCTTGGCTACCGGTCGGCACCAAAACGCTACGCACTTGTGCCACTACTTGAAACAGCAATTGCCCGATCGAATGCGGTTTCGGAATCGCTGCTTGCCACAGCATCACCCCAGCCAGTTACCAGTGAGATTCTGATTTCACTGGGGGATGGCCAAGCGGTCTCCCTTGCCCCACAGGAGGCCTTGATCGTCAGGGGTGCCAGTGGAAGTGGAAAGACAACGCTGCTTCGATCAATCGCTGCTCGACCGCTGGCACCAAGTCTCCAGCAGTCGGTAACCATCTTCGGTTTCGATGCTCGCCAAGATGCGCGAGCAGCAGCATCCTTCTCACAATATGTGGCCCAGCAACCACGGGATTCCTTCTTAGATTGGCGAGTCACTGAATCGCAAGAGACCGCTTTGCTCTCAGAGGGTGAAGCGGTGAAGCATGCACTTTCAATGGCCCTTCAGAACAAACCCAAATTGCTGATCCTTGATGAGCCCTACGCTTCGCTTGATGATCAGTCTTGTGCTGAGCTCAATCGCCAGCTGGTGACCTATCGGGAACAAGGCGGCATCTTGGTTCTTGCCGAACACGAGACCAGGCGAGTCGACATCCCCACAGCCAAGGAGCTTTTCTTATCCCAAGACGCTGCACCCGAAATACCAATCAGAAAACCAGCGTTAGTTGGCAGCGAGAGTCTGATTGAGTTTGAAGGCACTGAGCTAAAGCAGGCCGATCTGGTTTCTTTGGTTGGGCCAAACGGTGTTGGCAAAACCACTTACCTAAAGCGCCTGCTTCGGGCAGCTTCAAAGCAAAAGCTGGCGGTTAGGTTCATCCCCGAGCGGGTTGAAGACCTGTTTCTAGCGCAGTCGCTCGAAGAAGAATTTCAGCTCTCAGACAAGCTCAGTAAATCTAAGCCCGGCACCACAAAGACCACATTCGAGAGCCTTTTGCCAATTACTCAAAAGCTCCTTGAAACTCACCCCAGAGACCTATCGGCGGGAACCAAGTTGGTATTGGCGTTGGCAATTGCAATCTCGCTTCGCCCCCAACTTCTTTTGATCGATGAGCCCGTCAAGGGGCTTGATGCAGGCACCAGGTCATTGATGGCTGAGGTATTGGGTTGTGTTCAAGAGACCGGGTGCGCGATTGTGTTTGCAACTCACGATCAGCAGTTTGCAGCTATTTCAAGTAAGCGAGTTGAGCTTGAGAGGAGGCTAGAGCCATGGTCAAAGAACGTGCGATAGCCCTCGGGTTCACGATGGTGTCGCTGGCGGCGCTCGCCAGCTTTACGTGGCCGCTTCTGATCCCAGCAACCGGAGCATCAGAGAGTGGGTACCTGGTGGTAATTGCCATCTTCGCTCTCTCATTCGCGGTTATCTGGCTCTTTGATCGCTCGACTTTTGGCGTGAATTACCTTGCGGTACTGGGCAGCCTTGCAGCTCTTGGTGCCGCCACCAGAATCGCGACCTCCGGGGTTGGAGGTTTTGAGCTGGTGTTCCTGGTAGTGATTCTCGGTGGCGCTGCCCTCGGCCCGAGTTTTGGTTTCCAGCTCGGTGCCCTCACGGTTGTGCTGTCCTCACTATTTTTCGGAGGCTTGGGACCCTGGACTCCGTTTCAGCTATTTGCGGTTGGCTGGGTCGGGCTACTGGCTGGTGCGGTGGGGAAACTTCAGGTATCGCAAAGGACGAAGCTCTTCGCGTTGGCTGGATATGCAGCGCTGGCCTCTTATTTGTTTGGGCTAATCATGAACCTTTGGTTCTGGCCTTTTTCGGTCGGACTCGACAGTTCTATTGCCTATTCTGCTGAGGCCGGGATTGGTCAAAATCTTTCAAACTTCTTGCTCTACACACTGACCACTTCGACACTTAGCTGGGACAGCGTCCGGGCGGTGGTGGTGGTAATTGGGATCCTCACCCTAGGGCGGCCGGCTCTCAACGTGCTGGCAAGAACCAAGCTCTAAACCGAGAAGTACTTAGCCTCAGGGTGATGGAAGACAAAAGCATCGGTGGATTGCTCTGGGTGCAACTGGAGCTCTTCCGAGAGCACCACTCCGAGCCGTTCCGGCTTGAGAAGCTCAACCACTTTCTTACGATCTTCCATGTCTGGGCAGGCTGGATAGCCAAGTGAGAATCTTGCTCCGCGGTAGTTGAGGTCAAAGAATCCGGCGATGGAGTCTGGGTCCTCGTTGCCAAACCCAAGCTCCTCGCGAATTCTCGAATGCCAGTACTCGGCCAGCGCCTCGGTCAACTGCATCGCTAGACCATTTAGCTCCATGTATTCGCGGTAGGCATTTTCTTTGAATAGCTTTGCGGTGAAGTTATCGACGTTGGCTCCAACGGTCACCAACTGCACCGGCAGCACATCAATCAACCCAGAGTCTTTACCCTTCACAAAGTCGGCGAGGCAAAGGTGTCGATCTCTTCTCTGGCGCGGGAAGCTAAAGCGCAGTCGCTCTTGTCCAAGCTCTCCCGCTCCGCCATCAGGTGCCAAAAGCCCCTTGACTCCCAGTAAGCCGTTTGGATCGTCAGCGTGACCAAGTACCACCACATCATCACCATCGGCATAGACCGGGAAATAGCCGTATGCAACTGAGGCATCCAAGATGCCCTCGGCCAGAATCTTGTCCAACCAGTAACGCAGTCTTGGTCGACCCTCGGTTTCAACAAGCTCCTGATAGCTCGCGCCATCCTCGGCACGGGATGGCTTTAGACCCCACTGACCCATGAAGGTTGCTCGTTCATCCAAGAACTTGGCGTAGTCGGCAAGCGGAATACCCTTCACCAATCTTGTGCCCCAGAAAGGTGGAGTTGGGACTGGATTATCAAGGGCAACGTCACTTCTGGCAGGCAGGTTCTCTGGCTCGGTCAGAGTCAACTGAGTCTTGGCATGAATGCGCTTTTTGAGTTTTGGTAAGCCAACTGAGTCGGGGTTAGCACCGCGAGCGATTTGAACCAACGGCTCCATCAGCGCTAAGCCCTCGAAGGCATCCTTGGCATAACGAACCACGCCCTCAAACTGAGAGGCAAGATCATCCTCAACAAATGATCTGGTGAGGGCAGCGCCGCCGAGAATCACCGGCCATTTCTTAGCTAGCCCACGAGATGCCAACTCCTCAAGGTTTTCCTTCATAACCAGGGTTGACTTTACGAGCAGGCCGCTTAGACCAATCACATCTGCATTGTGTTCTTCGGCGGCGGCGATGATCTCATTGATGGGCTGCTTGATACCGATGTTCACAACGTTGTAGCCGTTATTGGTGAGGATGATGTCGACGAGGTTCTTGCCAATGTCGTGGACATCACCGCGAACCGTGGCGAGCACGATTGTGCCCTTGCCTCCCTCGTCGGTTTTCTCCATGTGAGGCTCCAAAAGCGCAACTGCAGCCTTCATTACCTCTGCCGACTGCAGCACGAATGGCAGCTGCATCTCGCCCTTACCGAATCGCTCTCCGACAACCTTCATGCCCTCGAGCAGGTGGTCGTTGATGATATCAAGCGGCCTGATTCCATCTTCTCGGGCCTGATCCAGATCGGCCTCAAGCCCCTTTGCCTCGCCATCGATGATGCGCTGTCTTAGTCGTTCTGTGACGGACATGGCTGCCAATGCTTCAGCACGAGCATCCTTGAGGGCCGCCGAGTTGACTCCGGCAAACATCTCCAACATCTTGGCTAGCGGATCGTAGGTCAAGTTGCCTGCGGCATCGAACTCACGACGGTCATAGATCAGATCTAGTGCTACCTGCTTCTGCTCTTCCGGTAGTGATGCCAACGGCACAATTTTTGCGGCATCGATAATTGCGGTGTCGAGTCCAGCCTGGGTTGCTTCGTGCAGGAAAACCGAGTTCAGCACCGAGCGTGAAACCGGGTTTAGACCAAAGGATACGTTCGAGACACCAAGGGTGGTGTGTACTCCTGGGTAGAGGCGATTGATTTCGCGAATCGCCTCGATAGTTTCAATCGCATCGCGCCGGGTTTCTTCTTGCCCGGTTGCAATTGGGAAGGTGAGGCAGTCGACGATGATGTCTTCGACTCGCATCTCCCAGTCGTTCATAAGCGTGTCGATTAGTCGGGAGGCAATCCGAACCTTGTCGTCCTTGGTTCTGGCCTGACCCTGCTCATCAATAGTTAGCGCAACCACTGCGGCGCCGTGCTCTTTGACCAGCGGCATGGTGCGCTTGAATCGAGAATTCTCTGCATACCCATCTTCGAAGTTGACCGAGTTGATTACTGGTCGACCTCCAATTAGTTCGAGCGCAGCCTGCATGACCTCGGGTTCAGTCGAGTCAATCACCAGCGGCAGGGTCGAAGCCGATGCAAATCGCGAAACTATCTCGGTTACATCCTTGACGCCGTCTCTACCCACATAGTCGACACAGACGTCTAGTAGGTGGGCTCCGTCACGAACCTGGCGCTTGGCAATTTCAACACAGTCATCCCAACGCTCCTCAAGCATGGCCTCACGGAAAGCCTTGGATCCGTTTGCGTTCGTGCGCTCACCGATTGCCAGGTAGCTGTTGTCCTGGTTGAAGTTCACGTGCTGATAAAGCGATGCCACTCCGGGTTCGATCTCGAGCTTTCGAAGCCCAGCTGGCTTGCCGCCAACTCGATCAACCACGGCCTTGAGGTGAGCGGGTGTGGTTCCGCAGCAGCCACCAACCAGGGAGAGGCCAAACTCTCTAACAAACTGCTCGTGCGCGGTTGCCAGCTCATCCGGAGTCAGCGGGTAGTAAGCGCCATCGCCGGAGAGAATTGGGAGGCCAGCGTTAGGCATAACCATCACCGGTATCTGGGCATGCTTGGATAGCTGCCTTAAGTGCTCGCTCATCTCGGCAGGACCAGTGGCGCAGTTGAGGCCGATCATGTCGATGCCAAGTGGCTCGAGCGTGGTTAGCGCAGCACCAATCTCGGTTCCCAGCAGCATGGTTCCGGTGGTCTCAACAGTTACCTCGACAAAAAGCGGAAGTCTGACACCGGACTCAACGACTGCCTTGCGACATGCATTTACGGCTGCCTTGGTTTGAAGTAGATCCTGCGAAGTCTCAACCATGAAGGCATCTGCGCCACCCTCGATAAGACCTAGGGCTTGAAGTTTGAAAGTTTCGAGCAGATTGGCATAGCTGGTGTGACCCAAGGATGGAAGTTTGGTTCCCGGACCCATCGACCCCAAGACCCAACGCTGCTTGCCATCTTTGGAGCTAAAGCTGTCAGCGCTCTGTCTTGCAAGTTGCGCCCCCGCTCGGGCAAGTTCCTGAATGCGATCATCGATACCGTAGTCGGAGAGGTTAGACCAGTTAGCGCCAAAGGTATTGGTCTCTACACAGTCAACCCCAGCCTCGAAGTAGGCATTGTGGACATCGATGACAATGTCTGGTCGGGTGATGTTGAGAATCTCATTGCAGCCCTCGTGACCCTGAAAGTCTTCGAGGGTGGGCTTGCGCTCCTGAAGCATGGTTCCCATGGCTCCGTCTGCAACTACAACGCGCTCCGAGAGCGCCTTGAGCAGGCTGGCACCGCGCTCGGAGAGCGCTACCTTTTTCCATTCGTGCAGATGCAAGTGAGCTCCAAAGAAATTGGGGAATTGCGCAGGCTTGCGATTAGCGAAAAGCCTACGCCATTTGGCGTAACAAAAGCGCTGGAGGGAATTCGGTGCTTGTAAATTAGTTGTAACAGATCGTCACCAAGCCTGGTGCGGCGAGTTATCTCGACAGAATCTCATCCATTAGCAACGCACATTTATCAAGGAGATCCTTTTGTCCAAACTAACCCGCGCCATCGTGGCGCTTGCTGCATCCGCAGCCACCGTTCTATCCCTCAGCGCATGTGCTCCTCAGGAGACCGCCGCTACCCCAACCGCCGAAGAGACCACTGCAACCCTGCAGACTCTGACCGAGGGCAAGCTAACCATCGGTACCGGTCTACCTGCCTACGAGCCTTGGGTTGTAGGCGATGCACCTGAGTCCGGCGAGGGCTTCGAGGCTGCTGTTGCATACGCAATCGCAGCTGAGCTCGGTTTCGCTCCAGAGGACGTTGTCTGGGTTCGCACCACCTTCGATGAGGCAATTCAGCCTGGTGCCAAGAACTTCGACTTCAACCTGCAGCAGTACTCCATCACCGAGGAGCGCAAGGCAGCGGTTGATTTCTCATCCCCTTACTACTACACCGCACAGACTGTGATCACCGTTGCTGGTTCTGCGGCTGAGAACGCAACCTCCCTCGCTGACCTTCAGGGCCTACTGATCGGTGCCGCAACCGGCACCACCAGCCTCAAGGCAATCGAGGACATCATCAAGCCAACCCAGGGCGCTCTAGCATTCAACTCAAACGATGATGCAAAGGCTGCCCTTGCTAACGGTCAGGTTGATGCCATCGTGGTTGACCTACCAACCGCTTTCTACCTAACCGCAGTTGAGCTCGAGGGTGGCAAGATCCTCGGTCAGCTTGAGGGCGCAGAGGCGGGCGACTCCTTTGGTCTAGTTCTAGACAAGGGTTCACCGCTGACCGCGGCTGTATCAGCTGCTATTGAAAGACTCCGTGAGAACGGAACCCTGGCAGCACTTGAGGCCGAGTGGCTTGCAGGCTACGCAAACGCTCCGGTTCTGAAGTAGTTCAAAATCTGAGATAGTGGGTGGGGTGAAAACCCCACCCACTTCCATTAGGAAACCATGGCCCTTTCAGATTCCGAAGTCTCCAAGGCGGAACTAGACCGCAGGCTCTTCAGGCGCTCGCAGCGCTCGAAGTCTGTCCTGGTCGCTTTTGTCTCGACCCTGATTTTCGCAATTGTGGTTTGGTTTGGTTTGATTGCGACCCCGGGTTGGACCAGCGTTCAAGAATCCTTTTTCTCCTGGGAGGTAGCGGTTCAGGCCTGGCCGAGAGTGCTGGACGGGCTTCTGCTCAACCTAAGAGTCTTGGCGGTATCGGCTGTTTTGGTCCTCTTCTTCGGCCTACTGTTGGCGGTGATGCGGACCCTGAAGTCACCGGTTCTTTTCCCGCTTCGAGTTTTGGCCAAGGGGTATGTCGACCTTTTCCGCGGCATGCCACTAATCATTGTTTTGTATTTGGTTGGATTTGGAATTCCGGGACTAAGACTTGAGTTTTTGGGTCGAATCCCAGCCGAGGTGCTGGGCACCATTGCGCTTACTCTCACCTACAGCGCGTATGTGTCTGAGGTCTTCCGAGCTGGAATCGAATCGGTTCACTCATCCCAACGCTTGGCCGCGAGGTCTCTGGGGCTCACAAATAGCCAGTCCATGCGCTTGGTTGTTTTGCCGCAGGCAGTCCGCAAGGTTGTGCCGCCGCTGATGAATGACTTTGTTGCTCTCCAAAAAGATGTTGGTTTGATCTCGGTCTTGGGGGCAATTGATGCGGTTCGTGGGGCTCAGATTGAAGTTGCCAAGTTCGCCAACTTCACCCCGTATGTCCTCGCCGGATTGATGTTCGTATTGCTGGCCATCCCGACAATTCGTTTGGCCGACTATGTGACTAAGCGACTGAGCGACAAAGAACAGGCGGGGGTGAGTCTGTGATCGACTGGACTAAACCTCGGCTGCGAGTAGTGAACCTAAAAAAGCATTACGAGGATCGGGCTGTGTTGGATGGCATTGATCTTGAGGTATTTCCCGGTCAGATCGTTGCCCTGATTGGCGCCTCCGGCTCCGGTAAGTCAACGCTACTTCGATGCGTGAACCTGATTGAGGAGATCTCAGACGGGCAGATTTTCTTGGAAACCGAGGAGATCTCAGCCCCGGGTGTCAATCAAGACAAGGTGCGCGCTCAAGTTGGATTGGTTTTTCAGTCCTTCAATCTCTTTGCGCATTTGAGCATTTTGCAAAACATCACACTCGCGCTTCGTCATGTGAAGAAAATCGCAAAGGCCGAAGCTGAACAAATTGCACTTACCTGGCTGACCCGAATTGGACTCGGAGATCGAGCCAACTCATACCCCGACAAGATCTCCGGTGGTCAGCAGCAGCGCACCGCAATAGTTCGCGCCGTGGCGATGGATCCGAAGGTGCTGCTTTTGGATGAGGTGACATCTGCACTTGATCCTGAGTTGGTGGGTGAGGTTTTAGACCTGATTCGAGATCTGAAACAGGGTGGAACCACCATTTTGATGGCAACCCACGAGCTCTCCTTTGCCAAGGAAGTTGCGGACTGGGTCATCTTCCTAGAGCAGGGCAAAATCTACGAGCAGGGTGAAGCCAAAGAGTTCTTCGAAAACCCGAAGCTCGAGCGCACCAAGGAATTCCTGGCTCGAATGGCAAACAGCTAATGCCCGTCATCGGGATTTGGGCAGTCGTTGCGGCTGTTATCGGGCCATTCCAAAACGTGCTGGGCTGGACTATTTCGGCAGCACTTTGGCCAGGCTATGACCCAATTGCCAAGACCATCTCAGACCTGGCTGCCGATGACTCGCCGGTTAAGTGGGTGCAGACAAGCTTTTTCCTGTTGGGTTCGACTCTGACACTGGTGGCGGCCTGGAGTGCAAAGTCGTTCGGTAAAGCAGCCAGAATCACCTTGCTCTTGGCTGGTATTGCCAGTTTTGGGTTCACCATTTTTGCGACTCCAACCCAAACCAGCTACTCCGATGCACACAGGTTTTTCGCATCGGTAGCGTTTTTGCTGTTCAGCATTTGGCCACTGGTTGCGATCAAGAGATCGCGCAATTATCACTGGAGTCTCAGGCCATGGGGAGCGATCGGTGCCACCTTGGTGATGGGTGCAACCACGATCTGGTTTCTCCTCACTTGGCTCGAACCGGGTCAGCCGCTGGTTGGTCTCTCCGAGCGTGTAATCGCGGTGATGCAGGTGCTGTGGCTGAGTTTTGTAATCATTTCTCAGTATCGCTTTGAGAGAAGGAAAAAGCCTGATTCAGGGTTTACTCTTGAGGGCGAAGAACTTTTTGGCTAATACCGGTAGGGGATAAAAATGCTTCCAGTAAACGAAATCACCGTCTTGATGGGTGTTATCGCCGTTGGCATCATCACCATCATCGGCATGTTCCTCTACGTCGTTGCAGACGCCTTTTTCGGCAAGCGCAACTAAAGCCCCAGTAGCACTCCTGCAATCAAGAAGTAGATAACCAAACCAGTTGCATCCACCAGGGTTGTAACCATTGGTGATGAGATAACCGCAGGGTCAATCTTTAGTGCCTTTGCAGCCAAGGGCATGACTGCCCCAACAGTTGCTGCCCACATACAAACCACCGTGATCGCAATCGCAACCGTTGCACCAACCTGCCAACCAGCAACCAACCAACCTGCGACAAGACCCACTAAGCCAAGGCCAATTCCAAGCAGAAGACCAACTCGCGATTCACGCCATGCAACTCGCAGCACATCCTGTGGCCTCACCTCACCCAGTGCGATCGCTCGAACCGCACTGGTTGCTGCCTGTGCTCCAACGTTTCCGCCAGTTCCGATCAGCATCGGCATAAACAATGCGAGTGCGGTGTAGCGCTCTAGCTCATTCTCAAAAAGTTGCAGCACGGAGACCGTGAGCGTTGCCGCCACAACTAGGAACAAAAGCCAAACGATTCTCAGTCGAGCAAGCGTGAACACCTTGCCGGAGAGGTAATGGCCCGAGGATGGCAGCGATGCAGCCTGGCGTGCGATGTCCTCGCTGTGCGCTTCTTCCAAGATGTCGATGGCATCGTCAACGGTTAGCACTCCAACAACGCGATCCTCGGTGTCAAGGACAACTACCGCAAGGTAGTTGGTGTCTTGCAAAAGCCTGGCCGCATCCTCGGCGGCATCGGTAACCAAAACCGTTGCGGCATCCTGGTCTGCGACATCGGCTGCGGTCATTTCCTCATCCGCCAAAACCAACTGCTCGAGTTCGATTAGACCCACAAAGGTCTTGGACTTATCAACCACCGCCAATACAGAAATGGTTTCTGCGGTTTTTCCCTTGCGCCTAAGAGTTGCCAGGATTTCTGGTACCGAGGTTGTATCAGCAATGCTGATCACCTCAGGAGACATGTATCGACCGACAGTTTCCTCCGGGTAGCCCAAAAGCTCAGCTGTCATCTTGCGCTCTTTAGGACTAAGTCCCGCGAGCACCTTCTTCACAAAACTTGCAGGTGCCTCACCCAACAGACGAACACGGTCATCCGGGTCCATGCGCTCCAGCAAGTCACGGAAGGCTTGCTCTCTCATGCCGGACAGAATCTGCTGCTGGTTCTCTGCGTCAAGCTCTTCAAAAACCTCGAGGGCCACATCCTTTGGCAAAAGGCGCCAAATGACGGTGCTCTCAACTGTGTCTAGACGGAAGATTTCTTCCGCAATCTCGTGCGGGGCCAGCTCTTCAAGTTTTTGGGAAACTGCCTTGAGGTCGCCTAATTCGATTGCTTCTGCGAAGTCGATTTCGAGTTCTGACATGGCTCACCGCCCAAGGTCTTGGATTTACCTCACAAGTCTGCCAGCTAAAGCCCCAGATAAGCCAGAAAAACCTTGTCCGTTCACTCTCAATTCATGCTTAGCGCTGTAATTTGAGTGCATGAAACCCGTAATTGGACTCACCAGCTATCGCCAAAGAGGTCAGACCGGGGTCTGGGATACAGAGATGGCGATGCTGCCTGCCTTTTACCTTGAGGGTGTCACCAGAGCCGGAGGAATTGCAGTAATCCTGCCTCCACAGCAAATCGACTCTCTGGATGCCAGAAACGTGCTCTCGGGGGTTGATGGCCTAGTGGTCACCGGCGGCAGAGATGTTGAGGCAAGTAGATACGGTCATGAACCACATCCCCAGGCTGAGAAACCAGATCGACTGCGCGACCTGCTTGAGGATGAGCTGATCAGTGCCGCAATACAGATGAACCTGCCCTTTTTGGGTATTTGCCGCGGAGCTCAGATGCTCAATGTCAATCGCGGGGGAACTCTGATTCAACACCTACCTGATTTGGTGGGGGATAACCGCTACCAACCCGGAGGCGGAAACTTTGCTCACATGCAAATGGCTGTTCGTGCCGGTTCCAAGCTCTCCGAAATCGTTGGTGATTCGGTTTCCAATGCGGCTCTATATCACCACCAGGCGATTGATGAACCTGGTGAGGGCTTGATGGTTTCGGCCTATTCCCCGGATGGAATAGTGCAGGCCGTGGAGGTTGAGAACCACCCATTTGGCCTAGCGGTTCAGTGGCACCCAGAGCAGACCCTCGATGACCTGCGACTATTTGAAGCCTTGGTCAAAGCTGCAACCCCGGCTGACAAATAGCCGACCGTAGCGCGATTCAGAAAGCGAATCACCTGGGTGCTAGGTAGGGTTCTTGGGTGATCGAGTTTGCCATTTCAGTGATCGACCAGATTGGTTTGGTCGGTGCAGCTCTCATCATTGCCCTTGAGGTAATTGTTCCTCCGATTCCAAGTGAAGCGATTCTCTTACTCACGGGATTCAATGTTGCCCTCGGTACCTTTAGTTTCATCGAGGCACTCATTGCCACAACCCTCGGCGCTTTGTTGGGAGCGACGCTTTTGTATGGGGTTGGTTATTTTTTCACCGAAGAGCGTCTAGAGGCGATTGTCGGCAAGTACGGAAAGTATGTTGGCCTACCTCTCAAAGATCTAAAGCGCACCATGGATTGGTTTGAGCGCCATGGTGGATTACTGGTTCTCTTCGGTCGGATGTTCCCAATCATTCGCTCACTGGTCAGCATCCCTGCCGGCTTAGTGAAGATGGGGCTCGCAAAGTTTTATCTATTCAGTTCACTCGGAATCATCACCTGGAACACAATCTGGCTCACCATAGGTGTGACCTTGGGTGAGAACTGGAAGCAGGGTGAGGAGTTCGCGCAGGTTCTGGACTACCTCGTCTACGGCATCGTCGGTGCGATTGCCGTTTACGTTGCCTTCAACTTCATCAAAGCGGTATTTTTCAAAAAGTAGTCGCGTTTGTTGGGCATACTTTTGCTTATGACAAATCTTGAACGCCCTGAAGTAGAACCAATGATGGAGCCTGCTCCAAAGACCCTAACCATCAAAGACATCGTGGTTGGTGAGGGAGCTGAAGCACCATCGGGTGCGACGGTTGAGGTCCACTACCTCGGAGTCGATTACGAATCCGGCGAGGAATTCGATTCCTCATGGAGCCGCGAAGAGTCACTCACCTTCCCGCTTCAGCGTCTAATCAAGGGCTGGCAGGAGGGCATCCCCGGCATGAGAGTTGGCGGTCGCAGAATGCTGATCTGCCCACCAGAGCTGGCCTATGGGCCAGCCGGTGCCGGCCACTCCCTATCGGGCAGGACCCTGGTGTTTGTTATTGACCTGCTGGGTGTGAACTAAGCGATTTACAAAGCGCTTGGACTTCGAAGCTCATAGGTTTCGACGGTCACGGTTTCGCCTTTGAATTCCTCAACCCAGTTTTTGTCGGGTTGATTCAAAAAACCTAGGCTGCCCAGTAGTTTCTTTGAAGCTAGGTTTCGGCTGTCGGTAAAAGCTAGTACTAGCTTTGCTTGTCGCTTGCTGAACAGTTGCTCCAGCAATGCTCTCGCAGCCTCCCTGGCATAGCCCTGACCCTGGTGTGAAGTCGACAAGCTAAAACCAAGCTCAAACTCACCTGGTTGCTGCATCGCGTGAAGCGCGAGGTCGCCAACAAGTTCATCGGTGCCATGAAGTCGAATGCCTATCTGCAGCCACTGATCAGTGCCTGGAAAGTCTTGACCCTGCTGAGAATCAATCAGTTCGAGAGCCTGAGCCTTTGAATAGGTTGGTTCCCAGCTCTGATAACGAGCAACTTCAGGATCCTGACGATAAGTCACGAAGCCTTCTAGGTCGTTGGGACCAAGTGGGGAGAGGTTGAGTCGCTCGGTGAGGATGGGGAAGAACACACCTGATTTTATGCGCAAAAACTTGTAGGCCCCGTGGGGCTCGAACCCACGACCCACGGATTAAAAGTCCGTTGCTCTAACCAACTGAGCTAGAGGCCCCTAAGCCCTGATACTTTATCAGGGCTTAGCCCACTAATCCTCCGAGATTACGCTCGGGTTAGCGGGATCCCTGTCCTGTGCTTCCCAGTTCTGCTTGTAACCGGTCTGCATTAGATCCAAAAATGCCTTGGCATCAAACTCTTCAGGACCCTTAACTCCGACGCCTTGCCACTCGCCCTTAGCCAACAGCTCAAGTGAGATAACTGGCACTAGCGCGGTCTGCCAAACAACTGCTTGGGCGTCGTACTCGCGGTTAGTCCACTCGGTGTCAGCTACGTGGTAGAGGTAGGTGGCGCGCTGAGCACCATCTTTACCCTTACCGGTGACCAGGGTTCCAGCGCAGGTCTTACCGGTCATGCGATCGGCAAGCGAGGCTGGGTCTGGCAATACAGCGGCAACCATGTCTCGAGGAGAGACCTGTGCCTTGCCATTTCGGGTGCGAACCCAGATTGGGTTCACCTTGTCTAGACCCAGTGCGTGCAGGGTCTTTAGTACGGAGATGAACTCTGATCCAAGACCGTACTTGAAGGTCACGCGCTTGGCATTCATGGTGCGAGGAAGCATGTTTACCTCCTCGTGCTCAACGTTCACACACTTCACCGGGCCAATTCCCTCTGGGAATTCAAATAGCTCAGGCTCGGAGAATGGCTTGGTTGTGAACCAGCCCTTGTCCTTTTCCCAGATCAGTGGCGGGTTGAGGCACTCCTCAATCACCGTCCAGATTGAGAATGAAGGGGCAAAGATCTCTTCGCCCTCATCATTGGTAACAACAAGGTTTCCACCGTCCATGATCGAAATTTCGTCGATCTCAGAGAACAGGTGATCCTGGGCATAGCGAGCGAAAATGTTTGAGATGCCAGGCTCGGCACCGGTGCCAATCAGTGCCAGCAGACCCCTCTCGGCAAAGTCCAGGGAGCGCTCGTACTGCCAATCTCCAAGCTTTTCCCCGGGAGTATTGAATGGGTCGGTTGGGTGCGGGTGGCTCAGGCTCATAGCCATGTCCATGTAATTTGCACCAGCCGCCAAGGAACCCTCAAAGATCGACTGCACGAACCTTGGTTCAACAGCGTTGACGATGTGGGTGGCATTGTGCTTTTGGGCCAGAGCGGTTACCTGAGCCGGATCTGAGGCATCAATCTGGTCGGCAGCAAACTTGCTGGCAACCTCCTCAGCGTGCCACTGAGCTACCCAGGCAACGCTCTTTTCAGCACGCTCCAGGGCATAGTCAGCGACTATTAGTTTTTCGAAGAAATTACGATCGGCGGCAATTTTGACGATGGCGTCACCAACTCCGCCTGCTCCGATGAGCAGAATTCGCATTGAGTTTCACAACCAAACAAGTGACCGATTTATTTGACGGGCCCAGTCCTCGCCCTCATCCACCGATAGGCGCAAACCCTCTTTGGTGTTGCCTAGGCAACCGCGCCTTCACCTGGTGAACTACCCGATAATTATGCGCTTTAGATTCGGAAAAAGCGATTAGCCAAGCTGGCGAATTGGTATAACCAGCGGAGTTTTTCCAACTGGATCCTCGATCACCCTTGCCAAAATGTTGAAAGCCGTGGCTAGATTTTGGGGGTTGATCACATCTTTCGGTGCTCCGCGATCAACAATCTGACCGTCCTTCAAAATCACAACCGAGTCCGCAAATCTAGCCGCCAGGTTTAGATCGTGGATCACGGTGACAATCGTCATACCGCGCTCCCGTTTTAGAGAAGAGAGCAGGTTGATTACCTGAAGCTGATGCGAGTAGTCAAGTGAGCTGGTTGGCTCATCAAGAAGTAGCACCTGTGGGTTGGCAACCAAAGCGGCAGCAATCACAGCCGATTGCCTGGTTCCGGAGGAGAGCTCTCCAACTTTCTTGGAGGCAGAGTCGGTCAATCCGGTTCGCTCCAGTAGCAGCGCAATCTCATCCTTTAGCCGAGGGCTCACTCGTGAGATACCGGCGGCGCTCATCGCGCTTCTGGAAACCATCTCAAAAACAGTCTCGTTGTTCCTGGCAACAGGTAATGCACCTAGGTAACCAATCTGGCCTGCAAGATCAGATTTTTTCAGGCTGGTGATTGAAACGCCATCTAGCAGTACCGCCCCAGACTCAGGCTTAATCTTTCTCGCGAGTGCCTTGAGTAGCGAGCTTTTGCCAGCACCGTTGGGGCCAATAATTGCGGTGATTGACCCGGTATTGAAACTGATTGAGAGATCTGAGAGCACATTCTCAGCGGCATAGCCAGCGCTGAGCGCTTGGGCGGCTAACTTTGACTCAGGATCGAACACGCAATTAGCTTAGTTTTCAAACTCTCGAATCAACCTCACAGCACTCAGCCACCTTCGGTACTCATGACTTCGATCCTTCTGAGGCACGAACGTCTTTGCGGCAGGATTGAGTTTCTCCAAGTCGGCTAACGAGTTGAACACTCCAGCCCCCAAGCCTGCCAATAACGCAGCGCCCAGGCCGGTGCTCTCGAGGTTTTTTGCTCGAATCACCTGGGTGTCTAAGCAGTCGGCTTGAATTTGCATCAAAAGGTCGTTCGCCGCCGCGCCACCATCAACGCGCAGTCCCGTTAGCCCATGACCAAGGTCTTGCGCCATGGCATCAAGAACAGCCTTCACCTGGAAGGCGATGCCCTCGAGGGTGGCGTAGGCAATTGCGCCACGGTCGCTACCGCGGGTGAGGCCCATCAAAGTGCCCCTGGCCTGCGGGTCCCAGTACGGAGCTCCCAGGCCAGTCAGTGCCGGCACAAATGTGACACCGTGACTAGAGCCAGACTCCAACGCGAGCAGCTCAACCTCAGATGAGGTCGTAATGATCCGCAGCGAATCACGAAGCCACTGCACCGCAGCACCCGCCACAAAGACTGAGCCCTCAATGGCATAAACCTTTTCACCCTCAGGGGAGAGGTAGGCCATGGTTGCCAGCAAACCATTTTCTGAGTGCTTGATCTCGGAGCCAGTGTTGGTGAGGATAAAGGCTCCGGTGCCGTAGGTTGATTTTGAATCTCCAACCTGGAATCCGCACTGACCGAACAAAGCGGCCTGCTGGTCTCCAGCCATGCCGGTAATTGGGATGCTTAGACCTAGGAAGTGCTCCGGGTTTGATGCTCCGTAGTTTCCCCAACTGGGCACGATTTTTGGAAGAGCGGATCCGGGAATTCCAAAGGCCTCAAGCAGCTCTGGATCCCACTCACAACTCTCCAGATTCATCAGCTGGGTTCGGGAGGCGTTTGTTGCATCGGTTATGTGCAGGGCACCGCCTGAGATTCTGGCGCAGAGATATGAGTCAATCGTGCCAAGTGCGAGCTGTCCCGCTTCGACTCCAGCCCAAACCTGAGGCAGATTTTTCTTCCACCATAAAAACTTGCTTGAGGTGAAATATGGGTCAAGTTTTAGCCCAGTTCGAAACCTAATCCAATCGCCGTTGTTGATCTTGTTTAGCTCGTCGGTGAGATCCGCGGTCCTGCGGTCCTGCCAAACGATGGCCTTGGTTGGGCTCGTGAGATTGTTGCGATCCCAAACCACAGCAGTCTCACGCTGGTTGGTAATGCCTATTGCTATTGGGGTCTGACTGCTTTGAGCCAGCGCTTGCTTGGTGGCAGCGAGCGTGGCCTGCCAAATTTCTTCTGGTTCGTGCTCGACCCAACCTGGGTTTGGAAAATGTTGTGGAAACTCTTGGTAACCGCGGGAGAGAATCTCGCCAGTGTCGCTCACAACCAAAGCGGTCACACCGGTAGTGCCAGCATCTATCGAGAGTATCGCCACGATTTCCTCCTTGAAACCTCTCCCCAAAGCTTACAAACCTTGGTTTATGCTTTCAGCTATGAGTAATCAAACTCAAACAAAAAACGACAATACCAATCAAGTTACTGACTTCGATGTGGTGATTGTCGGTGCCGGCATCAACGGAGCAGTTTCTGCAGCCGCATTGAGTGCAGCCGGTCAAAGAGTGTTACTCATTGATAAGTCGGACTTCGCCTCTTTTACCTCGCAGCAATCCAGCAACCTGGTCTGGGGCGGCATCAAATACCTACAGAGCTATGAGTTTTTGCTGGTTTTCAAGCTCTGTCTAGCGCGCAACAGATTGATGCGCTCCTATCCAAACCAGATCAAAGAGATTGGCTTTCTAGCTTCGCTGGGAAAAACCGCACCATTTGGTCGCCTGCTTGGGACTTTTGGAACCCTCTTCTACTGGGGCATCGGTCTCTTTGGGACTAAAGCCCCAAGTTCCTACTCGGCAAAAACCGCTAAGGCTCTCGAGCCGAACCTAATCTCTGGTCGCAAGGCCGTCCGCTACTACGACGCCTATCTACCAGACACCGATGCCCGGTTTGTTTATGACTTCATTCGCCACGCGAAGCGCTTTGGGGCTCAGGCCGAGAACTACACCGAGTTGGTAGGGGCGGATTTTGACGGAGCTTGGTCGCTTAGGTTGAGAAGTAGAAGCGGCGAGCGAGTTGTCGCAGCTAAAGCTGTTGTGAATGCCGCAGGCCCGTTCGCAGAGGGTGTCTCTGACCTACTTGATTCCAAGACCAAAGCGGGTCTGGTCTTTTCAAAAGGTGTTCACCTAACCCTGAATCGAAAGATCACCAAGGACAACCAGGTCTTGGCTTTCTGGGATGAGCAAGGTCGACTTTTCTACGTTTTACCGATGGGCGATCGCTCCATGATCGGAACCACCGATACCAGAGTCCAAGACCCCCACACTCAAGTTGATGAGGTGGATCGCGATTTTGTTCTGCGGCAGATTAATAATCAGCTTGAGGGCATTGAGATCAAGGCGGATGAGATTATTTCCGAGCGAAGCGGTGTTCGCCCGCTGGTGATCGAGAACGCCTCTCAAGCCAACACCCAAGATTGGCACCAACTCAGTCGCAAGCACGTCATTGAGGTCGACCCCAAGAAGGCTGTTGTTAGCGTGCTGGGCGGCAAACTGACCGACTGCCTAAACGTTGGTCAAGAGGTTGTTGATGAGTTCTCCAAGCTCGGTTTCAAGCTAGCAAAGCCCCGCGACTGGTTTGGTGAGGGTGATCAATCTCGTTATGCGCAATTTGAACAGCAACTGGTAAATCGCGCTCACGATGCAGAAAGTGCGAGACGAATTGCTGAATCAATCTGGCGTCGACACGGAGAAAGGGCCTTCGAGATTCTGGCTGACGCCGAGGACGTGACTGAGCTGGTTCCAGGACTTGGAATCACCGAGCAGGAGGTTCACTACATCATCAGACATGAGGATGTGGTGAATCGCGAAGACCTGCTGCGCAGAAGACTGCCAATAGCAATGGCCAGATCAGAGGCTGAAATAGCAGCGAACTCAAAACTCCAAGCGCTCTTGGAAGCCGCTGGACTTTGATTTAGTTGGCCATTCAACCAACAGCATGGCAACCAGCATCACCGAGCCGCCGATAACCATGGCGAGGGTTGCTGGTTCTTGACCAACCGAGACCGCGATGATGGCCGTGAAGACAACCTCGGATGTGATCAAGAGCGCGACTCTTGATGGTTCGATGATGGTTTGGGCCCAGGTCTGAACCCAGAATCCGAACACTGTGGAAAGCAGTGCGGTGAACAAAATTGCAAACCACACCGAAGCATTAGGCGGCGCTTGGTAGCCATCGAGGAGCGCGAAAGCCCAGGTGACGAGCGCAACGGCTGCGATCTGCAGCATCGCAAATCGATAGGAATCACGACCTTTGCCAAACTTGCCCAAGAGCAGAATGTGAACCGCATACATCACCGCGCATGCAATTAGCCAGAGCTGACCAATCTGAAACTCAACGCTCTCTGCAGCGCCCGAGAGAATACCTAGACCAATTGCCGCTAACAGCGCTCCCGCGGCAATCTTCATGGAGATCTTCTCGCGCAAAACTAGCCATGCCAAAAGCGGGGTCAGAACGACATAGAGGCCAGTGAGAAATCCACTCATTGCCGCGGTGGTGGCCTCTAGGCCAATCGTTTGAGTGATGTAGCCAAGCGCGAGCACAAAGCCGATTAGCGCACCGAATGCGATGTCACCTTTGGCAAATGACAGCGAGGTTTTAGGTCTCAGCAAAATCATCGCTAGCGCGGCAACAGTGAACCTGGTGGCCAGAAAGTCCATGTAGGGCTGTTGCTCGATGGCATCCTTCATCAAAACGAAGGCAGCTCCCCAGACAAAGCCAACGAACAGCAGGGCAATTACTGGGAAGCGGACTTTGGTCATCCCCAAAGCCTAACTATTGGGAGCCTTTCTGCAGCCTTTGCCCGCCAGTTTCTTTGCCATCGATGGAAAGACAATGCCGTGCATTGGGTAAACAGCCGCCCAGTAGGCGTGGC
>JACCDS010228416.1_pt1 | contig 19208 bp, 17 predicted proteins | sample 7446441 | NCBI WGS metagenome assembly JACCDS01 (sample SAMN15323445, study PRJNA562643) | freshwater metagenome | isolation source: river surface water | place: USA:Blue River Watershed | collected 2017-08-17
GTGGCATCTTTGCCGCCGTGCCGTATTGCATCGACCTGATCGGCGGCCCGTACATCGAGACGCATGAAGCGGTCTGCAAGGCCTTCCGGCCGAAGTCGGCGATCCGCGCAAAATAAATCTTCCACGATTCGAACAACACCAAGCGATGAGCAACCTGCCCCTGCTGGAAACCATTGAAGTCTCGACCTCCGAACAGACGACCGCCGCCGTGATCTGGATGCACGGGCTTGGCGCCGACGGCAACGATTTCGTGCCCATCGTGCGCGAGCTCGACCTCGACGGCTGCCCCGGCATCCGCTTCGTGTTCCCGCATGCGGAAGCGATGCCGGTGACGATCAACAACGGCTACGTGATGCGCGCGTGGTACGACATCCTTGGCATGGACCTGGTGCGGCGCGAGGACGAGAACGGCCTGCGCGCATCGCAGAAGCGCATCGAGGATCTGATCGCGCGCGAGATTGCGCGCGGCATCGCGCCGGAGAAGATCGTGCTGGCGGGGTTCTCGCAGGGCTGCGCGATGACGCTGCAGACCGGCCTGCGCTATCCGCAGAAGCTGGCCGGGCTGATGTGCCTGTCGGGCTATTTGCCGCTGGCGACCGCGATCGCCACCGAGCGCAGCAATGCGAACCAGCACACGCCGGTGTTCATGGCGCATGGTCGTGGTGACAACGTGGTGCTGATCGACCGTGCCGAAGCGTCGCGCGACTTGCTGAATTCGCTGGGTTACGAGGTGGAGTGGCGCGAGTACATGATGCCGCACTCGGTGTGTGAGGAAGAGATTGATGACATCGGCGTTTGGCTGAAGCGGGTGTTGAAGGCGGGGTGACGTATCCGGGGCCGACCAAGGTTAAAACGTCATCCCGGCGCAAGCCGGGATCCATCACTGATCGTCCCTGAACTGAATCCCGAGCCAGAGGTTTGCGGCGATGGGTCCCAGCGTGCCCCCAGCTTTCGCTGGGGCGGTGGCTGGGACGACGTGCCTGAGGGCGACGCCCTCCAAACCGTCATTCCGGCGCAGGCCGGAATCCATCCTCGATCGCCCCCGAACGGATGCCGGAGCCGGAGGTTTGCGACGATGGGTCCCAGCTCATGCCGGGACGACGCTTTCAGAGCCGACACCCTTTGAAACGTCATTCCGGCGCAAGCCGGAATCCAGTGACTTAAATAAAAACCCTTACCTGAAAATCACCGTCTTGTGCCCGTTCACCAGAATGCGGTGCTCGACGAACCACTTCACCGCCCTGGCCAGCACCACGCACTCGACGTCGCGCCCGATCGCGGTCAGCGTCTCCGGTCCCATCGCGTGGTCGACCCGCTCCACGTCCTGCTCGATGATGGGGCCTTCATCCAGATCCGAAGTCACGAAATGCGCAGTCGCGCCGATCAGCTTCACGCCGCGGTCGTGTGCCTGGTAATAAGGCTTCGCGCCCTTGAAGCTCGGCAGGAAGGAATGATGGATATTGATCGCGCGGCCGCGCAGCGCGTCGCACATTTCCTTTGACAGAATCTGCATGTAGCGCGCAAGCACCACGAGATCGACCTTGTTCGAGTCCGCGATGTCCAGCACCTTCTGCTCCTGCGCGCGCTTCGCATCGGCCGACGCGCCAGCCGTCAGCGGGAAGTGATGGAAAGGGATGTTGTAGCTCGCGGCCAGCTGGTAGAAATCGCTGTGGTTCGATACGATCGCGACGATCTCGACCGGCAGCAGCCCGCTCTTGTGGCGGAACAGCAGGTCGTTCAGGCAATGTCCGATCTTCGAGACCATGATCATCACGCGCGGCTTGCGCGCCGCGTCGTTCAGCTGCCAGTCCATGTCCATCGCCTGCGCGAGCTCACTGAAGCCGCCGCGCAGCTTGTCCTCGCCGGCCGCCCCGTCCTCCGACGCGAAATGCACGCGCATGAAAAACTGCTTCGTCTGCGCATCGCCGAATTGCGCGGAGTCGATGATATTGCAGCCATGGTCGGCCAGGAAGCCGGACACGCGCTGCACGATGCCGCGCTGGTCCTTGCAGGACAGGGTCAGGATGAATTCCGGATTCGACATGGGACGGGACCTCGATAGCGTGGTTGCGGAAAGGCGATATTGTCGCACGCGCCGGCAAGCATTCCGTGCTGCGTTTATCATGATTGGCGATGTCCATCATTCACGAAAACACCATGCGCTACGCCTTGCACTTTGCCCTGCTGCTCACCCTGTCCGCCACCGCCCACGCGCAGGGTGACCTGAACTGCACAATTTCAGGCGCCTCTGAAATCACTGCCGACGGCAGCCTGAACCCGCTGCAAGGCAAGAAGGACTACTACGAGACCGTCGCCGGCGCCGAGTTCATCGTGCAGCGGGATAGCGGCACAATGATGGGCCGCTTCGTGAATAACAGCGGCCACAAGGTGACCGTGGTCGACAAAGGCTCGGTGAGCAATTCATACAAAGTGCTGTCAGTGTCGCCGCGCGCCGGCTCGCGGGTGCAAAGCCAGTATTTCGAGGTGAGGCTGCAGGAAAAGGGCGACAAGAAGCCGTTTGTGCTGGTTGCGGCCGAGGTACTGCACGGTTTCTGCACGATGTAAAAAAGCGGGCGTGAGAGATGGTGGGTTCGGCGAAACCCGCCAAAAAGACACACCAGCCATCCTCAGCTATACTCGCGACTTCAATAACCTCGCGCGTGCGCGGGTTCCCGCCATGGCTCCACCCCGTACGCTTTCTACAATCCGAACCGCAAAGGACCTCCACGTGTCTCACCTGGACTCGCTCAGTCACGTCATCAAAGAACATCTCGAACCGCTCGCCCCGCTCGTCGACCAGGAAGGCCGCTTCCCGCGTCCTGTCGTAGATGCGCTCGGCAAGGCCGGCCTGCTCGGCCTGATCAGCAGCAAAGACGTCGGCGGCATGGGCCTCGGCCTGGCCGAGGCGAGCCAAGTCGTGGCCACGCTCGCGCAAACCTGCCCTTCGACCGCGATGGTGGTCTGCATGCACTACTGCGCGACCGCCGTGCTTGAGCAGCTGGGCAGCAAGGAAGTCCGCACCGAGATCGCCGCCGGCCGTCACCTGACCACGCTGGCTTTCTCCGAACAGGAGTCGCGCAGCCACTTCTGGGCGCCGGCGTCCACCGCGACGAAGAACGGTGAACAGATCGTGCTGAACGCGCGCAAGAGCTGGATCACCTCCGCGTTCGAAGCGAATTCGTATGTGTGGTCGAGCAAGCCGCTCGCCGTTGAGGGCGCAAGCAGCCTCTGGCTGGTCGATGCAAAAGCCGATGGCCTGAAGCTGGCCGCGCCGTTCAATGGCCTGGGCATGCGCGGCAACGCGTCGTCGCCGGTGACTGCAGCCGACGTGAAGATCCCGGCGTCGAATGCGCTCGGCGAGGACGGCAAGGGCTTCGACATCATGATGGGCGTGGTGCTGCCGTGGTTCTCGACGCTGAACGCGTCCTGCTCGGTCGGCACCATGGAAGGCAGCCTCGCGCGCGCCATCGCGCACGTGGGCGGCACCCGCCACCAGCATCTGGACACCTCGCTGGCCGACCTGCCGACCATCCGCGCCTATCTGGCAAAAGCACGCGTGAAGACCGACATGGCCAACACCCTGCTGCAGGATACCATCGCCGCGATCGGCGGTGGCCGCGCCGACACCATGCTGCGCGTGCTCGAAGTGAAGGCTGCGTGCGCAGAAGCCGCACTGGAAGTGACCGACACCGCAATGCGCGTATGCGGCGGCGCTGCGTTCCGCAAGGAAGTCGGCGTCGAGCGCCTGTTCCGCGATGCGCGCGCTGCGCACGTGATGGCACCGACCACCGACGTGCTGTACGACTTCATCGGCAAGGCCATTTGCGGCCTGCCGCTGTTCTGAGGATAAGCATGGCGAACAACACACTGGTAATGGGCGCGGTCGCTTACGCGCCGAAAGTCGTGACCATATGGGAAGGCTTCAAGACCTGGTTCCGCGAGCACGGGCTGGAATTCGATTTCATTCTGTACTCGAACTACGAGCGGCAGGTCGAAGACCAGTTCAACGGCACGCTGCATCTGGCATGGAACTCGCCGCTGGCGTGGGTGCGCGCGGAGCGCATCGCGAAGGCGAAGGGTGTGAAGGTGTCGGCCATCGCAATGCGCGACACCGACTGCGACCTGACCTCGGTGCTGGTGGTGAAGAACGGCAGCAGCATCGATAGCGTGGAAGCGCTGCGCGGCAAGACCGTCGGCTTTGGCGCCATCGATTCGCCGCAGGCCACGCTGATCCCGCTCGACCACCTGCGTCAGGCCGGACTTGTCGCCGGCCGCGACTACACCGCGCAGCGTTTCGATGTCCTCGGCGGCAAGCATGGCGACCATGTCGGCGGCGAGCTAGACGCCGCCCGGGCGCTGGTGCAGGGCAAGATCGATGCGGCGTGGATGATCGACGGCAATCACCTCGCGTTCTCGTCAGATGGCACGCTGCCGTCCGGCCAGACCAAAGTGCTGACCCGAACCGCGCCTTTCGATCACTGCAACTTCACCATCAGCCCGGATGCGCCGGCCGACCTGATCGCGCGCTTCACCGAGCTGATCCTTGGCATGCGCTGGGACGATCCGGCGGTTCGCCCGCTGCTGGAACTCGAAGGCCTGCGCCAGTGGAAGACCGGCCGCACTTCAGGCTATGCCGCGCTCGAGCGCGCGGTCGATGATGAAAAGTTCTATGACAACGCTGGCAACATCATTGCAAAAGACTATCTCTATTGACGAGATCGGCCTCGACCAGGGCGCGCACCTGCTGATCAAGCGCGCGCTGGAAGAGGTTGGCGTCGGCGACACGCTGCGCGTGTCCGGCAGCTCGGCTGACTGGGAGATGCACCTGCTCGCCTGGTGCCGCGCGAACGGTCACGCCGTGACCTTCGCCGGCGACCATGCCGAGATCGTGCGCGGCCCGTTCCAGCAGGGGCGCTGGGCCGGCGCGATCAAAAGCGGCGACGCAGATCGCGCCGCGCCGCAAGCGGTGGTCGAGCATGCCCAGCCGCAGTGGGGCCTGGCTGCACGCGGCGCAACGGTCGAAGCCGGCAGCCCCGGCTTCGATTTCCGCTTCAGCGACAAGAACGACATCTGGGCCGAGACTGCCGCCGACCTGTACAAGCAGGCGCTCGCGGGCCAGTGGGATCCGGAGGTCGCGATCGCGTGGGACGCGCTGCCCGAACTGCCCGACGAAGTCGAGGACGCGGTCGTGCAGGTAATGACCTACCTGATCGAGAACGAGAACGCGGCGCTGCTGGTGCCCGCGCGTCATCTGGGTCAGGTGCATCCGCATTTCCGCGAAGTGATGCAGCTGCTCGCGATCCAGTGCGCAGACGAGGCCCGCCACGTCGAAGTGTTCACGCGTCGCGCGACCATCAGGCGCCGCAATCCTGCGCTGTCCGGTGCCGGTGGGCAGGCGTCGCTGAAGACGCTGTTCGAAGCGAGCGACTTTTCTACCAGTGCCTTTTTGCTGTCGGTGCTCGGCGAAGGCAGCTTCGTGAATCTGCTGAATTTCCTGCATGAGCACGGGCCGGATCCGCTGACGCGACAAATCGCGAAACTGGTAGCGCGCGACGAAGCCAGGCATGTCGCGTTCGGCATGGCGCATCTTGAATACCGGCTGTCGATCGATCCGGGCTATCAGTCCGCATTGAAGGCAGCGATAGAGCAGCGTTATGACACGCTGGCGGCCAGCTCAGGGCTGAATGAGGAAGTGTTCGATGCGCTGATCCTGCTGGCGGCGGGCGGCACCGATGCGGCGTCCGTCAAGCACGGTTTCGCTCGGGTGCAGAAGCTGAAGCAGGAGATGGCGACAGGCCGCAAGGCGAGATTGGTGCGGCTCGGGTTTCCGGTCGATGAAGCGGAGCGGCTGTCGGGGCTTCATACGCGCAATTTCATGTGATTTTGAGGGATGGTGGATCACCATCCCTCACCCATGATCCTCCATCCGCGAACCCGCCTTCGTGTCATGCAACTTCAGGTACACCAGCAATGACACAAAGATGCACCCCGTTGCATACCAGTAGAAGCCGCTCTCATTGCCGGCCTGCTTGAACGTCAGCGCGACCGCATCCACCGAACCACCAAACACCGACACCGTCAGCGCATAAGGCAGCCCGACGCCCAGCGCACGCACCGAGGTCGGAAACAGCTCGGCCTTCACGATGCCGGTGATCGCGGTGTAGCCCGACACAATGATCCACGCCACGCAGATCAGACCGAAGGCCACCCACGCGCTCTTTGTCTGCGACAGCAGCGTCAGCAGCGGATACGTGCACAACACGCCCATCACGCCGAACCACAGCAGCAGCGGCCTGCGGCCGATGCGGTCCGATAGCGCGCCGTACAGCGGCTGCAGCAGCAGCGCGACCACCAGATAGCCGAGCACCACGGTCGTCACCTGCGTGTCGTCCAGACCGACCGACAGCTTCAGGAATTTCTGCATGTAGGTGGTGTAGGTATAGAAAGCGCTGGTGCCGCCTATGGTGATACCAACTACCAGCAGCAGCTCGCGCCAGTGCGCCAACAGCTGACGCCAGGAACCGGATGACGCGCCCCGCGCTTTCGCCTCGTGGTAATGATCGGTCTCGTGCATGTCGCGCCGCATGAACAGCGCATACAGCGACAGCAGGCCACCGATCGCGAACGGTATGCGCCAGCCCCATTCTTTCAACTGATCGACGGTCAGGAAGAACTTCTGCAGCACCAATAGCAGCAATATCGCCGCCAGCTGCCCGCCGATCAGCGTGGTATACCAGACACCCGAATAGAATCCGCGCCGCGACGGCTCGGCCATCTCTGCCAGATAGGTGGCGCTTGCGCCGTACTCGCCGCCCTGACTCAAGCCCTGCAGCAGCCGCGCAACCACCAGCAGCACCGTCGCCCATGCGCCGACTTCAGCGTGCGTCGGACTGGCTGCGATCAGCATCGAACCGAAGCACATCAGCAGCACCGACACCAGCAATGAAATCCGGCGGCCATGGCGGTCCGCGATCCAGCCGAACAGCAGCCCGCCGACGGGCCGCACCACAAAAGCCGCGGCGAACACGGCCGCTGCCGACAATTGTTGCGCCACCGGGTCGGCCGCCGGAAAGAAGGCCGGTGCGAAGTACAACGCGAAGGCCGAGTACGCATACACGTCATACCACTCGATCAGGTTGCCGATCGAGCCAACCAGGATCGCCTTCACGCGCGACGCCGTGCCGCGCGGCGTCGCTCCGTCGTCTTCGTCTACGGCAGCTGCGATGCTTTCCATGACACTCCCTGTCGCTATCGTCGTTGGTTTCATGGCATCATAAACCGCAAAACCAGATCAACGGCGGCACGCGCCCCCTGCGCAATGCCGAACCGACAACAATGAAAACCACGATCACACCCGCCAGCGGAGACACTTCCTTCAGCGTGCTTTTCCTTTGCATGGGCAATATCTGCCGCAGCCCGAGCGCGCACGGCGTATTCCGGCACAAGGTACGCGCAGCCGGGCTGGCCGATGTGATCAATGTCGAGTCGGCCGGCACGCACAACTACCACCCCGGCGAGCCGCCGGACCGGCGCAGCCAGCGTGCGGCCGCGATGCGCGGCTATGACCTTTCCGACCTGCGCGCGCGCCAGATTACCGGGGACGACTTCGCGCGCCACGACCTGCTGCTGGCCATGGACTGGGATAATCTGGCGCTGGCCGAGGAACTCTGCCCTGCGCCGCATCGTCGCAAGTTGCGACGGCTGACGGAGTTCTGCCGCCATCATCAGGACGCCGTCGTGCCGGACCCGTATTACGGCGACGATGCCGGGTTCGCGCACGTGCTGGACCTGATCGAAGACGCCTGCGACGGCCTGCTCGAACACCTGACACGGCGACTATCTGCGCCCGACCTGGCAGTCAACGGAGAACATCAATGAGCAGGACCGTCAGTATTCTTGTCACCATCGCGGTGATCATCGTCGCTGGCGTAGCCGCTGCGCTGATCGGTCTGCTACCCCTGAATTTCGGCGGCAGCGCAAAACAGGGGAAGTACGTCAACAAGGGCGTGCTCGAAGTTATCTGCGATGCCGAGATCAGCAAGCCGAACGACGGTCTGGTGCCGCCCTTCGACGTGTCCCGCACGCCGCTGCCGGTGATCTTCGATTTCGAGGATGGCACCGGCGCCTATCCGGGCGACTATACGATATCGATGAACCGCAAGGGCACGCTGAAAGCCGAGGGCGACACGCTCGAGATCTATCGCCCCGCGATGTTCAAGCGGCACGGCATAGTCATCAAGGGCGAGCACCTCACGCTGAACCGCCGCACCGGCCAGCTGAAGCAGTGGCTCGATCTCGACGGCGGCAAGCGGCTCGACCTGATCAGCGGCAGCTGCAAGCGTAGCGACAACGCGCCGTTCTGATCAGGCGCCGGGCCGTACGGCCTTCCACAGCCCGCGCGCGGCGCCGTACATGCGCGGCCAGTCCGAGCGCACATGATTGCGCACGCGCCGGGCCAGGGTGGCATCGTCCGCGTGCAGTACCACCTCGACGCGGTTGAACTTCATGCTCTTCATCGACTTCCCGGCGCGCACGTTCCATTTGTACGGATGCGACAGCGGCACATAGTGCGCCGTGAATGAGCGACGCGAATAGCGCTCGTCGGCGGTCGGCAGGCTGCCATGGATCACCATCGAGTTCCACATCAGCAGGTCGCCCTGCCTCAGCGCCGGCGCCAGGCAGTCGAGCGGCCCGTTGCGCACAAACTCGGCCATCCGCTCCTTGTAGCCGGGCGAGTTCGGGTCGCCATCCTCACCCGGCACCGCCATGCGATGGCTTTGCGGCACGATGAAGAAACGGCCTGCCTCCGGATGGATGTCCTCGGCCGCGACCCAGACGCCGATCATTTGTCCGTCATGACCCGAGTCGATGTAGTGTCCGTCGCGATGCGCCCAGGTGGTCTGATTGCCGTCGAAGTACATCGTGTGAATGCAGCGGCCCGGTTCGCCGGTCAGCGCGATCATGGCGCGCTGCAGGGTCGGATGCGTAAGAATGTTCAGCCCGGCGCGCCGGAAGCCTGCGTATTTTTTCACCGGCAGGTCCTGCAGGTTCATGATCGGGTATTTCATGAAGCCGGCCGCCGTGTACACATGGCGCTCGAACTTGCCGGACGCATGGCGTTCGAAAAAGCCCAGCCGGTCATGCAGCGCCTCGCGGCGGAAGGCGTCGATGCCCAGCTGGCACAAGCGCGGCGGCACCGCATTGCGGATCAGCACATAGCCCTCGCGCTCGAACCATGCGCGAAATGCGTCGCGCTGCTCCGGCAAAGGATACGGGTCGACCCCGTTCGCGCCACGCGGATGCTCAAGCACGGTACTGCGCGGCAGCACAATGACCGGCTTTGCCGCATCGTTGCGCGCGCTGACGGCCTGCCGCGCTACCGGACTTTCCTTCATTTCCATGGACGCCCCGCGATGGATGAACATGGATTTCAGTGTAGCGAGCGACCTACAGAGGCGATTGTCGTTGCACAAACAGCCCATCTTGCCGAGTCGCGAGCGCGTTGCCATACAATCGACGCATGACGCAAATCGAAGCCCCCGATGAACGACGACCGCTGGTGATTGCGCTGGCTGGCGCGATCGCGCTGGCCGTTGCCATGGGCATCGGCCGCTTCGCGTTCACGCCGCTGATGCCAATGATGCTGCGTGACGGCCTGATCGACATCGCCGGCGCGAGCTGGCTCGCGAGCGCGAACTATCTCGGCTACCTGATCGGCGCACTGCTGTGCACCTTCCAGCCCGCGCTGTGGTCGCGCTGGTCGCTGCCACCGTTGCCTGCGTCGACGATGGTGAAGACGGGACTGCTGCTGACCTGCGCGCTGACCGCCGCGATGGCCAGCGACGCATCATCCGGCTGGGCCGTGCTGCGTTTTCTGACCGGTGTCACGACGGCAGTCAGCTTTGTGTACACGACGACCTGGTGCCTTGACAATCTCGCGCGGCTGGAACGGCCTGCCGCCGGCGGGCTGGTCTATGTGGGTCCGGGCATCGGGATCGCCGGCAGCGGCCTGCTTGCGACCCTGATGCTGCAACTGGGCTGGCGCTCGGCTGCGGGCTGGATCGCCTTCGCGCTGCTGGCGGCGCTGGCGACCCTGCTGGTCTGGCCCATCTTCCGCAATGACCGCGGCTTGCAGCCGGTTACGGCCGGGCCAGCGACGACCGCGCCCGCCGGCGGCAGCACGACGGAGAAGGCGGCGCTGACGATTGCTTATGGACTGGCAGGCTTCGGCTACATCATCACCGCGACCTTTCTTCCGGTGATGGCGCGCGCGGCGCTGCCGGGTTCGATCTGGCTTGACCTGTTCTGGCCGCTGCTGGGTTTCGCGGTGGCGTTCGGCGCGCTGCTCGCTTCGCGCATGCCTTCGCACATCGACCAGCGCTTGCTGCTGCTGGCGTGCTACCTGATGCAGGCGCTGGGCGTGGTGATCGTGAACTGGCTGCCCACGCTGGCCGGCTTTGCGGCCGGCAGCGTGCTGGTCGGCTTGCCTTTCACTGCGATCACCTTTTTCGTGATGCAGGTCGGGCGGCGGCTGCATCCGCAATCGGCGCCGACCATCATCGGGCTGCTGTCGGGAGCCTTTGCGATCGGTCAGATCGTCGGCCCGCCGGTGGCCGTCGCGATGCTCGGGCGCGCGCCGGATCGTGCGACCGGTTTTTCGTGGGCGATCGATCTGGCGTCGGTGAGCTTGCTGATCGGCGCCGGGATTTACGGATGGATGATGCGGCGGTTCACTTCGCCAGCGGCGGATCGTTGTACAACACCGTGATGCTGATGCGCCGGTTGCGCGGATCGGCCGGATTCTGCGTGTTGAACGGTGCGGTGTCGGCCACGCCTTCGATGCGCGTAATGCGTCCGCGGCCGATGCCGCCGACCTCGAGCATGCGCCGCGTCGCTTCCGAGCGCTCGATCGACAGCGACCAGTTGGTGCGCTCGCTGCCCTCCGGGAAAGGCGAGCTGTCGGTATGCCCCTTCACGGCGAGCTTGTTCGGCATGTCGGCCAGCGATTTCGTGACTTCACTGATCAGTTGCTGCGCGCGTTTGTCCATGCTCGCGTTGCCGCTGCCGAACATCGAGAAATTCGCCTTGTCGATGATGTCGATGCGCAGCCCGTCCTTCTCGCGCGTGAAAGTCACCTGATTCTTCAGGTCGGACAGCTGCCGGTTCATCGACAGGTTTTCCGTGATTTCCTGTTCGAGCTTGTCGAGCTTTTCCCGCTCGGCCTGCTCGGCGATCTTCTGCTTTTCTTCCTCGGTCAGGTTCTTGCCGTATTTCGGATTCGGCTTGTCGTCCGGCGAGCTACCGCGATCGTCGCCGGGACCGGCTTCGGACTTCGGCGTCACGCGCTCCATCAGCGAATGCTGCTTGGGATCGCTGGGCATGCTCTCGGGGTCAATGATGGAGCGTCCGCCGAACATGCCGTTCGAACCAGACGTCTCGCCCATGCCGGAAGTCTTCAGCTCGGTCGGCTGGAAATATTCGGCGATGCCCGCCCGCTGGTCTTCGGGCGTCGCGCCGAGCAGCCACATCAGCAGGAAGAAGGCCATCATCGCCGTCATCATGTCGGCCAGCGCGATCTTCCATGCGCCGCCGTGCGCGCCGGCATGCCCTTCTTCCTCGACCTTCTTCCAGATGACCGGGGCTTGCGGCGGCGCAGCGTCTTCAGCCGGCGTATCGCCGGCCTCAGGCGCCGGCGGCACGTCTTGCGGCTTTTCCTCGGGTTTTACTTCTGCTTCTGCCATGGTCGGGGCGGGTCATCGATGCACGAGTAAGTGAATCGACAGCACGCGCGTTCGCTGTAGTGTTGTGTGCGGGAATATAAAGGAAATAGAGGGTAGCGTCGACGCGGAAACGTGATGGCAGCGTCGAACGATATTCTTTTGAAAACAAAATCGCCGGACTAGCGCCCGCCCGCCTCGCCCACATACGAAATGCGGTAGATCGCGCCCGCATAATCGTCCGACACCAGCAGCGAACCATCGGGCAGGTTCTGCACATCGACCGGACGCCCGAGGAATTCATTGGTCGGCGTCAGCCATCCTTCGGCGAACACTTCCGGCTTGCCCGCCATGCCATCCGGCTTCACCGGCGTGAACATCACGCGCGCGCCGACCGGCGTCGAGCGATTCCATGAGCCGTGCTGGGCGGAGAAGACGCCATTGCGGTAGCGCTCGGGGAACATCGCGCCGCGATAAAAGCTCATCCCGAGGTCGGCCGCGTGCGGCGACATCTCGGCCTGCGGATAGACAACATTCGACGGCGGCGTATCGTTCTTGTATTCACTGGTGCGCACCTTGCCGCCGCCGTACCACGGGAAGCCGAAGTCCTGGCCCTTCTGCGCAAGACGATTCAGCTCGCCGGGAGGAAGGTCGTCGCCCATCCCGTCGACCTGATTGTCGGTGAACCACAGGGACTTGTCCTTCGGGCTGAAGTCCAGGCCGACCGAGTTGCGCACGCCGGTGGCAACCACATCGCGGTTCTTGCCGTCGCGATCGAAACGGGCGATGCCCATGATGCCCATGCGCCGATACAGATCGAGCTTTTCTTTCGGCGGCACGTTGAACGGCTGGCCCAGCGTGACGTACAACTTGTTGTCCGGACCGATGCGGCAGGCGCGCGCGCCGTGGTTGAAGCTTTCTTCCTCCGGCGGTATCAGCTGCCCCTGCGGAATGATCTGCGCGATCGCGACATCGCCGCCTTCGTAGAAGAATTCGGCGGCCGGGAACATCAGCACGCGGTTATGTTCGACGGTAAACAGGAAACCGTCCTGCGAAAAGCAGACACCGTTTGGCACGCGGAAATCGATGCCGGGCGCGAATACCTTCACCTCGTCGGCCACGCGCGTATGCGTGCGATCGGTCACGGCCCAGATCCGGTTCTTGCGGGTGCCGACGAACACGATGCCGGTCGACGGCCCGACGGCCATGTGACGCGCGTCGGGCACGATCGCGTACAGGTCAATCCTGAAACCGGGAGGCAACTTGATCTTCTGCAGGTTGCGGCGCAGCGCATCAGCGCGCGGGCCAGTCTGCGGCACGGTCTCCAGCGTCATCGGCCCGCCAGTCGAGCGGAAGCCCTCCAGCTTCTGCAGCGTGCTGTCCGACTTGCCCTGCGCGAACGCAGGCGCTACGCTGCCGGCGCACAGTAGAGCCACCGCAATCGAAATGCGCGAAAGAACCATCATGTCCTCCTCGGTGATGTGACAGTCCTTCGACGCGGGCATGCGGCGCGCGAAGCGTGGAACCATTCGACCGGCCATGCGACCGTCAGGCTCCGCAATTTGCGTCACTTCAAGGAAGGGCCGGCGCCGGCCGGGCCAGCGATTCGCCTCAGGCCGCCTTGCTGCGGAAGGCGAGCGACTCGAAGCTGACAGTCGGCAGCGGCGGAGCATGCAGGTAGCCCTGCACGAATTCGCAGCCCAGGTGGGCGAGCATTGCCTGCTGTTCGGCTGTCTCGACGCCCTCGGCAACCACCTTCAGCTTCAGCTGCTGCGCCAGCGCGATGATCATGTTGACCAGCGCGCGGCTCTGCGCGCTTTCCTGCAGGCCGCTGACGAAGGAACGATCGACCTTCAGCATGTCGAATGGCAGGCTGGAGAGTGTCATCAGGTTCGAATAGCCAGTGCCAAAATCGTCGAGCACAAGCCGCACGCCCTGACGCTTGAGCCCATCGAGCAGGTTCGATGCGAGTTCAGGCTGCTGCATCAGCGAGTGTTCGGTCAGTTCCAGCTCCAGCAGTTGCGGCGGCAGCGAGTGGCGTGCGAGCGCCGCTTCGACGCGCTGCCCGAAATCCTGCATCTGCAGCTGCCTCGCAGAGATGTTCACCGACACGGTCGGGCTCCAGCCGAAGCGCGATATCCAGTCGGCCATCTGCGCACAGACGGCGTCGAGCACCCATTCGCCGATCGGCACGATCAGCCCCAGCTCTTCGGCCAGCGGGATGAATTCCATCGGCGGCACCAGCCCGCGCTGCGGATGGCGCCAGCGGATCAGCGCTTCGGCACCCGTGATGCGCTGCCCCACTAGTTCGACTTGCGGCTGGTAGAAAACTTCGAACTGGCCCGTGCCGAGCGCGACGTGCAGTTCGGCTTCCATCGAGACACGCCGCGTGATGCGCTCCCAGCTCTCGGGAGAAAAGAAATGCACCTGGTTGCGTCCGCCGCCCTTGGAGTCGAACATGGCAGCGTCTGCATGGCTAATCAGTTCCTCCGGGTCGACGCCATCGTTCGGGTACATCGCGACGCCGATACTGCCGCTGCAGTGCAGGCTGCGCCCTTCGATTTCGTAAGGATCGGCCAGCGCATGCAGCAGCTTGCCGGCCACCATGGCCGCATGCTCCGGCGAACCGACATCCTCCAGCAGCACCAGGAATTCGTCGCCGCCTTCGCGCGCGACGGTATCGGATTTTCTCAACAGTCCGCTGACTCTGGCGGCGACGCCGCGCAGTACCTCGTCACCGATCCGGTGGCCGAGCGTGTCATTGATGGCCTTGAAGCGGTCGAGGTCGATGAACAGCACCGCAAGCACGGATTGATGGCGACGCGCCCGCTCGATCGCCTGTGCGAGGCGGTCGCGCAGCATCAGCCGGTTGGGCAAGCCGGTCAGCGCGTCATGAAACGCACGGTGTGCGAGTTCAAGATTGGCGGCCTCCAGTTCGGCGCGGCGCTGCTTCAACGCGTTGGCGAGTTCGCGCGCGTCGTCCATCGCCCCCTGATTGGTATGCAGCAGCATCAGCATCTCGACCAGCGGATTGTGCTGCGGTATCTCCGGCAGTTTGATGCCCATGCCGGACAGCTGACCGAAAGAAGTCACCCAGGGCCAGCCGAGGAACAGCAGATGATCATGATCCAGCCGCATCCATTGACCGCGCAACGGCGGCATTGATGCGTCGTACTGGCAATGCAGGATAAACAGTTGATCAACTTGCGCGGCCAGCTGATCAAACCCGATCGCGGCGAGATCGCCGCCGACGCGGCGAAAGTTCTCGCCCAGCCGCGGACGGCCTTCGATGCTGCGAAAGGTGCGGCGCAACAGCTCGCCGCTGCCGACGATGCGCATCGTACGATCGACTGCGAAAGCGAACGGAAAGATGTGCGTCCAGCACAGCATCGCCGGCGCTATCGTACCGGCGCGAGTGCAGGGCACGATGCATTGTTCAGTTGCCATCGGTCAGCGATCCGATGATTCGTATTTCAAACAGGTCGTAGTCATGGGTGTCGTCGCGTGCCTGCAAGTGGTCGATCGCGACCCGCACGCCATAGCGCTCGCCCATGCCTTCAATGAGCCCGATTGCCATCGGCGCCAATCCCCGGCGGTGCGAGCGATATTCGAGGCGTATGCGTGAAGGGTCATCGCTGCTGATCTTGAAGGTCGGCGGCTTGAGCTCCGGATACATCAAGGTCACGCGGGCATGCATCGCATCCAGCGCAGCCAGCGCCTCGTGCAGCGTGCCGCCGAGCGCCGACAGCAGCGCGCCATAGCCCTCGTCCATCGTGTAACGGGTCCAGTAGCGGCCGAACTCGCGCAGCATCTCGTCGGCCGGCCGGGCCAGCACATCGGACGCGGCGGCGACCAGGCGATAAGTCATTTCATCGGGATACGAATCCATGCGCATGAAAACCTCATGGTCGACGCCCGCCTTCGCGCGTATCTCGTTCCATACGATTTCCCCATGCTGTGAGCGCACCAGTTGCTGCAACGCGCGGTTCACCAAGCCGTACATGTGTTTTCCTGTCTGTTCGTGAGTCGGCAGGCATGCGGAATACCGGCCCGGACAGGCAGCATAGGTGCCGTTCGGTGGAAGCCGCGGCCGGAACACGCGGGCAAACCCGCCGCTGATTCGCCGACCAGGCTCGCAAAGGCCCGCGCCAGGCGCAGTTCCAGCCTGCCCGCTGGACAGTAAAAGTTACAAGTAAGCAATAGAAATCGGGATAGAATCAGGGAAAACCCAGAATCGTGGTCCTTTATCCACGAACCTCCACCCGGATGCCAAACAATACTGACAAGGACGCCATCGTCGCGCCGTGGAAGGCGCCGCTGCGAATTTGGAGCCTGACTGCGCTGGTCGCCTGCGTGCTGCTGTGGCTGGGCATTAACTTCGCGCTGCAGAACAGCCGCCAGGCCTGGCTCAACCAGGGCCGCGAAAAAGTCGCCTCGCTGGCGTCCAGCTACCGCAGCCATGTCGAGGACGCGCTCGACCAGATCGACCAGCTGTCCTGGTTCATCGCCTTCATGCACAGCAAGGGCACGCCGCCCGAGATTCTGCGGCAGGTGATCGAAAAGCTGCCGGTCCGCACCACCTTCAACCCGCTGTATACCGACGCCAACGGCAATGTGCTGAGCGCGCGGATGGCATCGACGGCCGGAATATCGGTCAGAGATGCGCCGTTCTTCCGCCACCATCTCGAATCGACCTCGCTTGACCTGTATGTCAATCCGCTCGAGGACGGCATAGGCCGGCTCGCCGGTTACAAGGTAGTGCGACTGTCGCGGCGGCTGAACGATCGCCACGGCAATTTCGATGGCGTGGTGGCGATTACCTTGCTGCCGGAAGACTTGCTGAAATTCGGCGGCGACATCGAACTGGCCGACGGCGACGGCCTGGGCCTGCGCTTCATGGATGGCCAATGGCTGGTCAAGCGCAGCGTCGGCTCGCAACGCGCCATCGCCGAGCAGGCCGACGACACGTCCGTCATCGTCGGCGACCAGATGTTCTCCGGCACCGTCGATGGCCGGCCGGCGCTGATCGGCTGGTCCAAGCTGCAGTTCTATCCAGTCGCGACTTTTATTGGCATCGACCGCAGGAATGCCTTGCGCCCGCATGACGAAACCGAACAGGCCTATCGCTTCAATCTGTACACCGGCACCTTGCTGATCATCGCAGTCTGCTTTTCGTTCGGCTGGCTGCACTGGAGGCGCAATGAGCGCACGGCACGCGAGCAGCAAGTCCGCAATACCTTCCGGATCGCGGTCGACGGCGCGCGCGAAGAGCTGTACATGGTCTCTGTACGCGCGCCGCAAAATCGCGCGCGCCGCCTGTACCTGATCGAGGACTGCAATGGCCAGGCGGCCCGCATGGCCGGCAGCGACCGCGAGCAACTGATCGGCCGCTCGCTCGACGATGTGCTGATGATCGACGACCGGCAGGACATGAAGGCCTTCCTCGGCCAGGCCATTGCCAAAGATTTCGCCGAAGCGGAAATCCAGCTGCAGCGTGGCGACCGCCAGCGCTGGTACCACTGCCGGGCGGTACGCGCCGACCTCGGACTGGCCGTCACCCTGCGCGACATCACCGACCTGAAGGACAAGGAACAGCAGCTGAAGGACCTGGCGCTGACGGACGCGCTGACCCGCCTGCCGAACCGGCGCTGGATGCAACAGCAGCTGCCGCAACTGATCGACGAAAGCCGCCGCGAGCAGTCGCGCTTCGCGGTGCTGTTCATCGACCTCGATAATTTCAAGCTGATCAACGACACGCTAGGCCATCAGGCCGGCGACGAATTCCTGCGTGCGGTGGCGGCCCGGTTGCGCGATTCGGTACGCAAGCAGGATCAGGTGCTGCGGCTGGGCGGTGATGAGTTCATGATCCTGCTGCGCAATATCGATGAAACCGACATCGCGCTGGAAATCGGCGCGCACCTGCTGCACAAGCTGCGCTCGGTCAACCCCATGAACGGCGACGTCGGCATCCGTCCGCGCGCGTCGATCGGGCTGGCGTTCTATCCGGACGACGCCAGCGATGCCGACTCGCTGGTGCAGGCGGCCGATATCGCGATGTATGAATCCAAGCGCTCCGGCAAGGACCGTGTCACGCGCTACACGGCCGACATGCACCAGCACCTCGCGGACCGGGCTGCGCTGGAAAACGCACTGGAAAATGCGGTCGCCGGCGAACAGCTGGCGCTGCATCTGCAGCCGCGCGCTTTCGCTGACAGCGGCAAGCTCGCCGGCTTCGAGGCGCTGCTGCGCTGGCAGCATCCGCAGCTCGGCCTGATCTCGCCACAGCGCTTCATACCGCTGGCCGAGGAAAGCTCGCTGATTGTCGAGATCGGCAACTGGGTCGCCGAGCGCGCGTGCATGATCATTGCCGACTGGCGCGAGCGCGGGCTGCCGATTTCACCGATCTCGATCAACGTGTCGCCGAAGCAGCTGCTGAGCCCCGAGTTTCGACAGCACCTGAAGCGCTGCATCGACTATTACGGCGTACAGCCATCGCAGCTGGCGCTGGAGCTGACCGAGTCGACCATGATCGGCGACGACCAGTCGGTGCAGAAGGAACTGGAACAGCTGGAAGCGCTCGGACTGCGGCTGATGATCGACGATTTCGGCACCGGTTACTCATCACTGGCGCTGCTGCACCGGCTGAACGTCGACGTGCTGAAAATCGACCAGTCCTTCGTGCAGAACCTCGGACCCGACAGCGAGAGCTTCGTGCTGTGCCAGGCGATGATTCAACTGGCGCAATCGCTGGGCATCGCCACGGTGGCCGAGGGCGTCGAGACGGCGCAGCAACTGCGGCTGCTGCGCATCATGGGCTGCGACGAGATTCAGGGCTTCATCGCTTCCCCGGCCGTACCGACCAGCAAGGCCGAGGGCTGGCTGCGCGGCGCGCAATTCTTCGATCCGCAGGCAATTGCAGGGCTGCCGGAGCAGCTGGCCGATGCGGGATAAAATAAGGACTTTTGAGGAAGTCCCGCATGAAATACCTGCACACGATGGTTCGCGTCAACGACCTGGAAGCGTCGCTGAAGTTTTACCGCGACGCACTCGGTCTGGAGGTAACGCGCCACAACGACTATCCGTCCGGACGCTTTTCGCTGGTCTACCTGGCGGCGCCCGGCGACCATGAAGCGGAAATCGAGCTGACCCACAACTGGGATCCGGAAGAGCTCGGCGGCGCGCGCAATTTCGGTCATGTCGCCTATGCGGTAGAGGACATCTACGCCGCCTGCGAACGACTGCAGTCGCACGGCGTGACCATCCTGCGTCCGCCGCGCGACGGCCGCATGGCCTTCGTGCGCTCGCCCGACAATATCTCTATCGAGCTGCTGCAACGCGGACAGGCATTGCCGCCGGCCGAGCCGTGGGCATCGATGCCCAATACCGGCAGCTGGTGAGTGGTAAGTGGTAAGTGGTGGGTTTCGCTACGCTCTACCCACCCTATTTCAGCGTGTTTTACATAGGGTGGGTAGAGCGTAGCGAAACCCACCA
>JACCDS010752724.1_pt1 | contig 19196 bp, 19 predicted proteins | sample 7446441 | NCBI WGS metagenome assembly JACCDS01 (sample SAMN15323445, study PRJNA562643) | freshwater metagenome | isolation source: river surface water | place: USA:Blue River Watershed | collected 2017-08-17
CGCTCAAGGTCTTCAGCCACCTGGCCAATGTGGGCGACGCCCGCAGCCTGGTGATCCACCCGGCCAGCACCACCCACTTCCGCATGAGCGACGAGGCGCTGGCACAAGCGGGCATCGGCCCCGGGACGATCCGCCTGTCCATCGGTCTGGAAGATCCGGCCGATCTGATCGACGACCTCAAGAAAGCCTTGAAGGCTGCGGAGAAAGCGGCATGAAGATCGGCAACATCTACGCCTACACCGGCGGCAAGGACTTCGACGCCGCCAAGCCGACCGTGGTCTTCATCCACGGCGTGCTCAACGACCACAGCGTCTGGATTCTGCAAAGCCGCTACCTGGCCCACCACGGCTGGAACGTGCTGGCGATTGACCTGCCCGGCCACTGCAAGAGCGGCGGCGAGCCGCCTGCCAGCGTCGAAGACGCCAGCGCTGCCATCGTCAGCCTGCTCGATGCCGCAGGCGTGCAAAAGGCCGCGCTGGTCGGCCACAGCTTTGGCTCGCTGATTGCCCTGGAAACCGCCGCCCGCGCCCCCGAGCGCGTGAGCCAGCTGGTGCTGGTGGGCACGGCTTTCCCGATGCGGGTGTCGCCCGCCCTGCTCGAATCGTCGGTCTCGGCACCGATGAAAGCCATCGACATGGTCAACACCTTCTCGCACTCGACGCTGGCACCACCGCCTTCGGCCCTGGGCCCCGGCACCTGGCTCTACGGCGGCAGCCGCGCCTTGATGCGCCGGGTGCTGGTCAGCAACCCCCAGGTGAATGTGTTTTTCACCGGCTTCAAGGCCTGCGACAGCTACACGGGCGGCGAAGCCGCGATGGACAAAGTGCAGTGCCCAACCCTGTTCGTGCTGGGCAGCCAGGATCAGATGACGCCGCCCAAGGCCGCGCAAAGCCTGGTCAGCAAGGCCACAAACGCCAAGGTGGTCAAGCTGCCTGCAGGCCATTCATTGATGACCGAAGCACCCGACGGCGTGCTGCAGGCGCTCAAGGAATTCCTCCAACCCTGACCCATGCCAATAACACCACGGTGTAGGAGGCTGCCCCTGCAGCCGATGGTGCTTCGCATGCGCGAGAAGACAGACGCCAAAACAGCATGAGCCACATCACGCCCTCCATGAGTCCCAAACGCGCCGCCGAGATCGCGGCCACGCTCGACCTGCGCCAGCTGCCTGCCGACTTTCTGGCCAACCCCTACCCGGTCTATGCCCGCCTGCGCGAGACCGATCCGGTCAAGCGCATGCCCGACGGTTCGGTCTTTCTGACACGCCATGCGGATCTGGTGGCGGTCTACCGCGACGCGCAGTTGTTCAGTTCGGACAAGCAGGTGGAATTTGCGCCCAAGTACAACCACGCGCCGTTCAACGAGGCCCCATGGGCGGTCGCACCGGGCGTCTCGCCGCTGTTTCAGCACCACACCAGCTCGCTGGTCTTCAACGACCCGCCACTGCACACGCGGGTGCGCCGCATCATCATGGGCGCCCTCGCCCGCCGCGCCATCGACAACATGGCGCCGGGACTTGTGAAGCTGGTCGACAGCCTGCTGGACGCGATCGAGGCCAAAGGCGGCGGCGACCTGATCGAGGACTTTGCCAGCGCGATCCCGGTCGAGATCATCGGCAACCTGCTGGACGTGCCGCACGCCGACCGCGCTCCGCTGCGCGGCTGGTCGCTGGCCATTCTGGGGGCGCTGGAGCCCTCGCTGACCCCCGAGCAGGAGGCCCTGGGCCACCAGTCGGTCAACGAATTCCTTGCCTACCTCAAAGACCTGGTGGCCGAGCGGCGCAAGCACCCGGGCAACCCGGAGCACGATGTGCTCACGCGTCTGATCCAGGGCGACGGCGGCGAGGCCCTGACCGAGGTCGAGCTGCTGCAAAACTGCGTCTTCCTGCTCAACGCCGGGCACGAAACCACGACCAACCTGATCGGCAACGCCCTGCTGTGCCTGCAGGAGTGGCCCACGCAGCGGGCGCAGCTGATGGCCGATCTGGCCGCCGCAGCCAACGACGAAGCCCGCGAAGAGGTGCTGGGCCTGGCGGTGGACGAGTTCTTGCGCTTTGAGTCGTCCAACCAGTTGGGCAACCGCCGCGCCATGGCGCCCTGCACCGTGGGCGGCGTTGAACTGCCCGCGGGCGCCCTGATCACCCTGTGCATTGGCGCCGCCAACCGCGACCCGGCGCAGTACGAGCAGCCCGAGGTACTGAACCTGCGCCGCCAGGGCAACAAGCACCTGGCCTTTGGCTTTGGGCCGCACCAGTGCGCGGGCCTGAGCCTGGCGCGCCTCGAAGGGCGCATCGCCATCGGGCGCTTTTTGCAGCGTTTTCCCGATTACCGCCTCTCGGCTGAGCCAGTGCGTGGTGGCCGCGCCCGTTTTCGGGGCTTTCTGAGCGCCCCGTTTGCTGTACGTTGATCCACGTCCGCTGATCCCACAGGAGAAACCATGAACGACACCACCGCTGCCCCGCGCCATGCCAGCTTTGCCGAGTTCTACCCCTTCTACCTGAGCGAACACAGCAACCGCACCTGCCGCCGCCTGCACTTTGTGGGCAGCACGCTGTCGCTCGTGTGCCTGGCCATGTTGGCCATCACGGGCAAGCCACAGTACCTGCTGTACGGCCTGCTGTGTGGCTATGGCTGCGCCTGGGTCGGGCATTTCGGCTTCGAGAAGAACAGGCCCGCTAGCTTCAAGCGCCCGCTCTACAGCTTCATGGGCGACTGGGTCATGTACAAGGACATCTGGACGGGCAAGATCCCGTTCTGAAGTCGCTCAGGCCTCAGGCAGCACATCGGCCAGCTGCAGCTGGTCCATTCGGGCCGCGCCCCAGAAAGCATCGCTGCTTTCGGCATGGCGCAGCAGCAAGGCCTCGGCGAGCGGAGCCAGAGGGGTCTGCGCCGTTTCAACCAGCAGGACCAATCGGGGTTCAGTGCCGCTCTCTTCCTGCAAGGAACCTACCCAGTCCAGCCCCACCAGTGCCTTGAGCACGGGGTCCAGCTCACCCGGTTGTACGCGCATGCGTTGCGCCAGCGCCGTCTGCCCCAGACCTCGGTCTGCATGGCGCCGAGCCGCATCGAGCAATGACACCACCTCCAGCGACAACTGGAAACGCCAGCCCGCGCCCGAGGGTCTTCGCAGGTGGTGCCGCCCCAACTCAGGCAGGCTGGCCGCCACCACCGCGCCCAGCAGCACGATCAGCCAGGCCATGTACACCCAGATCAGCAAAATGGGCACGGCAGCAAAGGCACCGTAGATGGCCGAATAGGTGGGCATTCCCGAGAGGTAGCCGGTCAGGACCTTCTTGCCCAGCTCGATGCCCAGCGCCGCCATCAGGCCCGCCGTCAGCGCATGGCGCCAGCGCACGCGTACGTTGGGCACATAAAAGTACAGGCCGCTCACGCACAACACCAGCAGCACGAATTCAAAGCTGTCGAGCAGCCAGCGCAGGCCTCCGGGCAAAACTTCGACCACACCACGCGAAGCCGTGGTCACATAAGAGGTGATGGCGATGCTGGCGCCCAGCAGCAAGGGCCCCAGGGTGATGGCAGACCAGTACAGGATGAGGCGCTGCTGCAGCGGCCGTTGATGCTCCAGCCGCCAGATTTGACCCAGGGTTCGTTCGATGGTCACCATGAGGGCAATGGCCGAAAACAGCACCGCCACCAGACCCACTGAGCCCAGTCGGCTCGCCTTGCGCGAAAACTGCGTCAGGTAGCCCAGCACCTGGCGCGAAATGCTCTCGGGCACCAGGCTGTCCACCAGCCAGCGCTGGATCGTGTCCTGAAACTTGCCGAACACCGGAAACGCCGAAAACACCGCCAGGCCCACGGTGAACAGGGGCACCAGGGCCAGCACGGTGGTGAAGGTGAGCGAGCTGGCGCTCACGCCCAGGCGCGCCTCGCGAAAGCGGCGGTACAGCACGCCGCCCATCTGGCGCCAGGGGAATTCGGCCAGTTCCTGCCACCAGGCACGGAGCTGGGCTTTCCAGTCGGGGGAAGTCATGGGCCGTTATCATGCCACCGCCATGAATCCAAACCCTGACAAGTCGCCTGACACGATGCCCGATGGCGTCCTTTTTTCCCGCACGCTGGCCGTAGGCTGCACGCTGGCCCTGATCCTGCTAGGCCTGGCCTGGGAGCTGTGGCTGGCGCCGCTGCGCCCGGGCGGCTCGTGGTGGGCCCTGAAAGTGCTGCCGCTGGCGCTGGCCCTTTCGGGTCTGCTCAAGCTGCGCATGTACACCTACCGCTGGCTCAGCCTGGCGGTGTGGCTGTACTTCACCGAAGCCTGTGTGCGCGGCTGGTCCGACCGCTGGCCCTCCAACGCTCTGGCCATGGCCGAGGGCGTGCTGTGCCTGCTGCTGTTTGTGGCCTGCGGCCTGCATGTGCGCACCCGTTTCAAGGCTGTCAAGGCAGCCGCGGCGAAGGAATTGACATGAACGAGCTGATCACCCGCCTGCGGGGCATCTGCGGCCCGGCCAACGTGCTCACGCACGACCAGCCAGGCGCCGACCTGTCCGCCTGGGAACAGGACTGGCGCAAGCGCAGCCGGGGCCGCGCCCTGGCCGTGGTGCGGCCGGGCAGCACCGCCGAAGTGGCGGCCGTGGTGAAGGCCTGCGCCACCGTGCCGGGCGTGTCCATCGTGCCGCAAGGCGGCAACACCGGGCTGGTGGTCGGCTCGGTGCCCGACGACTCGGGCACCCAGGTGGTGCTCAGCCTCACCCGCATGAACGCGGTGCGCCAGCTCGACCCCGACAACCTGACCATGACGGTGGAGGCAGGTTGTGTGCTGCAAAACCTGCAGGACGTGGCCGAAAAAGCCGGATTCCTGTTTCCGCTGAGCCTGGCGGCCGAAGGCAGCTGCACGATTGGCGGCAACCTGGGCACCAATGCGGGCGGTACCCAGGTGCTGCGCTTTGGCAACACCCGCGACTTGTGCCTGGGTCTGGAAGTCGTGACCGCGCAAGGCGAAATCTGGAACGGCCTGACAGGACTGCGCAAGGACAACACCGGCTACGACCTGCGCCACCTGATGATCGGCAGCGAAGGCACGCTGGGCATCATCACCGCAGCCACCATGAAGCTCTACCCCCTGCCCGCCGCGCAGCTGACAGCCTGGGCCGCTGTGCCCAGCATGGAAGCGGCTGTGCAGCTGCTGGGCCTGGCCCACGGCCGCCTGGGCCCGGGCCTGACCGGCTTCGAGGTCATGGGCCAGTTCGCCCTGAGCCTGGTCGACAAGCATTACCCGCAACAGCGTGTGCCGCTGTTCAAGGACACGCCCTGGTGCGTGCTGCTGGAAAACTCGGACAGCGAAAACGAAGGGCATGCACGCCAGCAGTTCGAAGCTCTGCTCGAAGCGGCCATGGAGGCCGGTTGCGTGACCGATGCGGTGGTGGCCGAAAACATCGCCCAGGCCCGCGCGCTGTGGCACATCCGCGAAAGCATTCCGCTGGCCCAGGCCGAAGAAGGCCTGAACATCAAGCACGACATCAGCATTCCGGTCTCGCGCATCCCGGCTTTTGTGGCCGAAACCGATGCCCTGCTGGAGCGCGAAATCCCGGGCGTGCGCCTGGTGGACTTCGGTCATCTGGGTGACGGCAACCTGCACTACAACGTGCAGGCGCCCGAGGGCGCGGACGGCAAAGCCTTCCTGCACGACTGGGAAGACAAGGTCAATACCCTGGTGTTTGACCAGGTGCACAAGTTCAGGGGCTCCATCAGCGCCGAGCACGGCGTGGGCGAACTCAAAGCCCACAAGCTGCCGAAATACAAGGACGCCACTGCATTGGGCATGATGCGGGCCATCAAGCAAGCGCTAGACCCGCAGGGCCTGCTCAACCCCCGCAAAGTGCTGCAATGATGGAAACGAACCGCCAGCCCCTGTCCTGCGCAGTCTCACGGGGCTGGCGCCCAACCCTCTGACCTCTTTCCTGATTTCATCCATGCAATCTGCAAGCGCCCACTGGTTTGACGAAGCGTATTACCAGCGCTACTACTTCAACAGGAAAACCAGCGTGGTCGATCCGCAGCACCTCGAACGCCTGGGCACCTTTGTCTGCAGCTACCTGAAATACCTGCGGCTGCCCGTGCGCAGGGTGCTGGATGTGGGTTGCGGCATTGGCCTGTGGCGCGATCAGATCCAGAAGCATTTCCCGGACATGCACTACCACGGTGTCGAATACAGCGACTACCTGTGTGAACGCTATGGCTGGACGCACGGCTCGGTGGTGGACTTTCACAGCGCCGAACCCTACGACCTGGTCATCTGCCAGGGGGTGCTGCCCTACCTGAACACGGCCGACCTGCAAAAAGCCCTGCACAACCTGGGCGCCCTCAGCCGTGGCGCCTTGTACCTCGAAGCCGTCACGCGCGAAGACTACGAGCAGGGCACCATCGACGAAGACCTGACCGACCCACGGTTGCTGCGCCACCGGGCCTCGCTATACCGGCGAGGCCTGGCCACCCACTTCACTGCGCTGGGCGGTGGTTTGTGGCTCAGCCAACAAGCCGAAGTGCCGATGTTCGAACTCGAATGCCCTGACGGCCGCTGACACAGGCATGCGCCTGAGCCGCATGAGTCGTAACTGAAAACTGATTTTTGGGCTATTCAGGCACTCAATGGCCTCACAGGCTTATTCAGTCGTGCGCTGCTGACTAGCCGTGGCGGGCAAAGGTGACCACATGCTCCACTTCCAGGCGCAGGCCAATCGCCTCGCCAATGGCGTGGTCGTGGTGGCTGGGCACCAGGGACAGCACCTGCAATCCAGCCTCGAGCTCCAGGGTGTAGAGAAAGTCCGCCCCCCTGAACGCCTTGCGCACCACCCGGGCACGTACAGGCGAATCGTCGTCATGAACCACATCGTCTGCACGCAGCAGCACATCACACTCTCCGCCGGGATAGGCTTGCGGCAGCGGGCATTCGGCGACGTCGACCAAGGGCCCGACCGGCGTCTGCACCTGAACATGCCCATCGGCCTGAACGATGCGCGCAGGCACCAGCACGCCCTGACCGATGAAATCCGCTACAAAACGGCTCGCAGGACGGTGGTAGACGGCGTAAGGCGTATCCCACTGGTGCAACACTCCCCCCTGCATCACGCCCATCACATCCCCCATCGCAAAAGCCTCCTGCTGGTCGTGCGTGACCATCAGTGCCGTGATGCCAGCGGCTTTGAGGATCTGTCGCACATCGTGTGCCAGACGCTCACGCAGCTCCACGTCCAGGTTGGAAAAGGGTTCATCGAGCAGCAGCACATCAGGGCGCGGGGCCAGCGCACGTGCCAGGGCCACCCGCTGCTGCTGCCCACCCGAAAGCGCATGCGGATACCGTCCAGCCCCTTCCTGCAGGTCCACCAGCGCCAGCACTTCGTCGACCCGGGCCTGGCGCTGGGCGCGCGGCCACGCCTGCAGGCCATAGGCCACGTTCTGCGCCACCGTCATGTGCGGAAAAAGGGCGTACTCCTGAAACACCATGCCCACACGCTGCAAGGCGCCACCGGGACTTTGCCCCGCCAGCCGCAGCTCTCCGTGGGCAATGGGCTCCAGACCCGCAATGGCCCGCAGCAGGGTGGTCTTGCCGCACCCCGAAGGCCCAAGAAGCACGCCGATCTGGCCTTCGTCCATGCCCAGGGAGACGGACGCGACAGCGGGCAGCGCCTGCCCGGGATAGGTGACCGTGACCTGGTGTAGTTTGAGAAACATGCATGGATTTTAGGGACCTGCGCCGTGGCCTTGGGGCCTGCCTACAATCTTGCGGTCATGTCCCGCATTCGCCACACCGCCTCCATCCGCCCGCGCCATGTCGCGGGCACCGCCCTGCTGCTGGTTGTGACGGCGGTACTGGCCTGGCCAACGGTATCGATCTGGGGGGCGTGGCTGGGCTGGAATCCCGCGCAAGCGGACCTGCTGGCACAGATGCTGTCGACCGTGCTGCCCGACTACGCCTGGACCTCGCTGCTGGTGTGCCTGGGGGTGGCTGTGGGTGTGGTGGTGCTGGGTGCTGGCAGTGCGCTGCTGGTGACGATGTACCGCTTTCCGGGGCGCCGCTGGCTGGAATGGGCTTTGCTGCTGCCTCTGGCCATGCCCGCTTATGTGGTGGCCTATGCCTACACCGACTTCCTGCAGTTCAGCGGCCCCCTGCAAGTCGGGCTGCGCCAGGCGCTGGGATGGCAGGGTGCACTCTGGCCTGATGTGCGCAGCGTCTGGGGCGCCGTGCTGGTGTTTTCCGTCACGCTCTATCCCTATGTGTACCTGCTGGTCAGAACGGCCTTGAGCGAGCAGGCCGCACACCTGCTCGACGCCGCCCGGCTGCTGGGCGCTTCGCACTGGCGCCAAATCCGAACCGTGGCGCTGCCCCTGGCCCGCCCGGCGATGGCTGCAGGCACAGCGCTGGCGCTGATGGAAACGCTGGCCGACTACGGGGTGTCGAGCTATTTCGGCATCCAGACCTTCACGGCGGGCATCTACAAAGCCTGGCTGGCCATGGACATGCCACTGGTCGCCGGTCAGCTCGCCACCGTGCTGCTGGCGGTCGTTGTGGTGCTGCTGCACCTGGAAAAGCGCGCCCAGAGCCGCATGCGCTACGCCAGTGCCCGCGCATCCAGACCACGGCCTGCAGCAGCGACGGCCGCCCCGCCCCGTGGCCACTACTTCTTTCTGGCCTTGGGGCTGCTGCCCGTGCTGCTGGGTTTTGTGCTGCCCTCGCTGATATTGCTGCACAGCTGGCTGGCCGACCCCTTGCCGGTGCAGTGGGAGCGCTTTGTGGGCTGGGGGCTCAACAGCCTGCGCCTGGCCAGCATCACGGCGGTGCTGGCGGTGGCACTGGCCTTGCTGCTGGCCGCGCGCAACCGCCTGGCGGCCAGTGTCTGGTCACGACTGTTCTCGCGCATCATCGGGCTGGGTTACGCGATTCCCGGGGCGGTGGTCGTGGTCGGCATCCTGCTGCCCATGAGTCTGCTGCAAGGCCAGGGCTGGCCGGTTTCAATGACCTGGCTGGTCACCGGCACCAGCGCGGGCCTGGTCTGGGCGTATCTGGTGCGATTTTCCTCTGTGGCCATGCAATCGGTGGACAGCGGCTACAGCCGCATCCCCAGCGCATTTGACGAGTCCTCACGCACATTGGGCGTGACCGGCTGGCGCCTGCTGCAAGGCGTGCACTGGCCGCTGCTGCGGCGCAGCACCCTGGCTGCCGTCCTGCTGGTGTTCGTGGACGTCATGAAGGAGTTGCCCGCCACGCTGGTCTTGCGCCCCTTCAACAGCGACACCCTGGCCGTGGTGGCCTACCAGCTCGCGCGCGATGAACGCCTGGGTGAAGCCGCCCTGCCCGCCCTGGCCCTCGTCCTGGTGGGCCTGATCCCGGTGCTGCTGCTGCACCGGGGCATGCAAACCGATGACGCAGACCGGCCCGGCTTGGGCTTGCCTTAAACTGGAGGCCTATGAGCAGCCCGAGCCCACGCCCTGTCCGCAGTCAATACGAAGACTTCATGCGCCATGTCTACACAAATGGCGTGCAAAAGGGCGACCGCACGGGGACGGGCACGCGCAGCGTGTTCGGCCACCAGATGCGTTTTGACCTGAACGAGGGCTTCCCGCTGGTCACCACCAAGAAGGTGTTCCTCAAGGCCATCATCGTCGAGCTGCTGTGGTTCCTGCGCGGCGACAGCAACGTGAAATGGCTGCAGGAACGCGGCTGCACCATCTGGGACGAATGGGCCCGCGAAGACGGCAGCCTCGGCCCGGTTTATGGCGTGCAGTGGCGCAGCTGGCCCACTCCAGGCGGTGGCCACATCGACCAGATCCAGCAGGTCATGGACACGCTCAAAAACAATCCGGACAGCCGCCGCATCATCGTCAGCGCCTGGAACGTGGCCGAACTCGACCAGATGGCGCTCATGCCCTGTCACGCTTTCTTCCAGTTCTATGTGGCGCCGCCCCAGAAGGTCGGCGACAAACCCAGACTCAGCTGCCAGCTCTACCAGCGCAGCGCCGACATCTTCCTGGGCGTGCCCTTCAACATCGCCAGCTACGCCCTTTTGACGCACATGATCGCGCAGCAATGCGACATGGAGGTGGGTGATTTCATCTGGACCGGCGGTGACTGCCACATCTACAGCAACCACCACGAACAGGTGGAACTGCAGCTGTCCCGCCAGCCCTTTGCCTACCCCACGCTGAACATCAAGCGCAAACCGGCCTCGGTCTTTGACTATGCGTACGAGGATTTTGAGGTAGTGGGTTACGAATGCCATCCGGCCATCAAGGCTCCAGTGGCTGTCTGAGCCCCGGTTTGATGAAGCTGCATCTCATTTACGCCCGCGCGCGCAACGGCGTGATCGGCAAGGACAACCAGATGCCCTGGCATCTGCCCGAGGACCTGGCCCACTTCAAGCGCGTCACCCTGGGTCAGCCGGTCATCATGGGTCGCAAGACCTGGGACTCGCTGCCTCAAAAATTTCGTCCCCTGCCGGGCCGCCTGAACATCGTCGTCACCCGCCAGGGTGACTGGCAGGCTGAAGGCGCGCTACGGGCTGCCTCCATCGAGGACGCCATGCGCCTGTGTGGCGACGCGCCCGACGCCTGGATCATGGGTGGGGCCGAAATTTACCGCCAGGCCGAACCCCTGGCCAGCACCGCTGTCGTCACCGAGATTGATGCCGAGTTTGACGGAGACGCGTTTGCGCCTACTCTGTCGAGCCGGTGGCGGGAAGTGCAGCGCGAGTCGCATGTGGCGGCCAACGGCCTGTATTTCAGCTTTGTGACCTATCAACAATAAATACAAGGAGCCTATCCATGTCCGAACATGGCTTTCACGTGCACGGTCCCCACGACCATGAGCTCGAGCACGCCGCGCAAGGCCATGGCGGCGAGCACACCAACTCGATTGCCATGTTCACCGCCATCATCGCGACGGTCGGCGCACTGTTTGGCTACATGAGTGGCGCCACACAAGCCCATGCAGGTCTGTACAAAAACAATGCAGCCATCAAGAAAACCGAAGCCTCCAATCAGTGGAACTATTACCAGGCCAAAAGCAGCAAGCAGAACCTGACCGAACTTGCGCTGGAACTGGCACCGGCACATCGCAAGGAGTTCTACCAGGAGGAAATCAAGCGCTACAGGGCAGAAAAAGCCGACATCAAGGCCGCTGCAGACAAGTTGGAGGCTGAAGCGAAGGCATGGGACCACCAATCTGACGAGCAGATGCATCAACATCACCGCTGGGCCCAATCCACCACAGTTCTGCAGATTTCCATTGCACTGGCGGCCATTGCCCTGCTGAGTAAAAAACGATGGGTCGAATGGGCCATGTACGGCTCAGGCGCCATGGGTGTGGGCGTGGGCGCACTGGCTTTCCTGCACATCTGAAACCATGAAAATCGCCACCTGGAACGTCAATTCGCTGTCGGTGCGCCTGCCGCAGGTGCTGGACTGGCTGGCCGCCAACCCGGTTGATGTGCTGGCCCTGCAGGAACTCAAACTCACCGACGACAAGTTTCCTGTTGCCGCCTTTGCCGAAGCGGGCTGGCAGGCGCAGTGGTTTGGCCAGAAGACCTACAACGGCGTGGCGCTGATCTCCAAAACCGCAGGCAGCGATGTGGTCAAGAACATCCCCGGCTTCGAGGACGAGATGTCGCGCGTCATCACCGCCACTTACGGGGATCTGCGGGTGATCGGCGCCTACTTTCCGAATGGGCAGGAACCCGGCAGCGACAAGTTCGCCTACAAGATGCGCTGGCTCGACGCCCTGCGCAGCTGGGTGCAGGCCGAACTGCAAAAGTACCCGAAGCTGGCGCTGCTGGGCGACTACAACATCACCTTTGACGACCTGGACGTGTGGGACCCGGTAGCGCTCAAGGAAACCATCCACTGCACCACCGAGGAGCGGCAAAAGCTGCAGGCCCTGATCGACTTAGGCCTCACGGACGGCATGCGCCTGTTCCCGCAGCCCGAAAAAAACTACAGCTGGTGGGATTACCGCGACTTTGCCTTCCGCCGCAACCGGGGGCTGCGCATTGACCACATCCTGATCAGCGATGCGCTCAAGGCCCAGGCCACGGCCTGCGCGGTGGACAAGGCCCCCCGCAAGAACGAGCGCCCCAGCGACCACGCCCCGGTGGTGCTGACACTGGCTTGATCACGGGCGCCTGTGGCGCTCGTTGGCGATCTGGCCCTGGATCGCCCCGATCAACAGACCCAGCTCTTCGGACAGGATTTTCAGCACATCGTCCAGGGTGATCAGCCCGACCAGCGCACGGTCACCCGTGACCACGGGCAAACGCCGCACGCCATTGCGGCGCATGGCGCGCATCACATCGATCAGCGAATCGTCCTCGCGCATCGTGGCGGGGTACTCGCTCATGATGTCCTCCACGCACAGCGGGCGGGCATCCAGGCCCTGCGCCAGCACGCCGATGATGAGGTCACGGTCGGTCAGCACGCCGCACACCTGGCGGGCCTGACCGTTTTCCTCCACCACGACCAGGCACCCCACGTGCTGGCCGCGCATGAGCTGGGCAGCCTCCAGAACCGGAGTTTCGCGCTGGGCGATCACCACCTCCCGGATGCAGACCTCGCCTGCCGTCAGTCGTTCTCCCACCATGACACTGCTCCTTCGATGCGTTGCTGAAAACGCCATCGTGAAGACGCTCGCCTCAGAGTTCAGTGCGCCAGGACATGCAAAGGCATGGACATTTCGGCCACGGCCAGTTCGCCCGTCTGGGAAGGCAGCTCAAGCCGATGGCTGCCTTCGTGCTTTTGCACCACGGTTTTGACAAATTCGAGGCCAAGTCCAAAGCTCTTGCCGGTTTCTGCCTGGATGGCCTCCTGAGGGTCGGAGACCACATTGCTGATCCGGCACCTGGCCATGGCGTGTTGCTGTGACGCGGGGTCGCTGCTGATGTCGATGCGGATGTCGGTATGGCTTTTGCCATAGCGCACCGCATTGACCAGCAGATTGACCAGAACCCTGGTGAACAAACGCTCATTGGCCTGAATGAAGGGTGGATCAGCCTCCATGTCAACGATCAGACGCATGCCCTTGACCTCTGCCAGATCCTGTACCTGCGAAACCGCAGCATCCACCAGTTCATCGAGTGCCACATCCACCCGCTTGTATTGCGGGGCCTGAGCCTGAATCGAGAAGATGAAGTCGTCCATCATGCCCAGCAGGGTGTACGCGTGTCGACGGATGTGCTCTTCGACACTCGCCTGCATCTGCGCTTCCTGCCCTTCCTGCCCTTCCCGGCTCAGCGCGATGATGGACGAGACGGGCGTGCGCATGTCGTGAGACAGCAGCTGCAGGGTGCGGTCACGTTCTGCCTGGAACCTGCGCATCTCGGAGATGTCGGTCAGGGACATGACCCACAGCAGACGGTCATCCGCATCATGGATCTGCGCCATGCGCAGAATGAAGTGGTGACTGACATGCTTTGAGTCCTGCACGGTCACCACATGGTCCTTGCTGGCCATCAGGCCCAGAGGCTGGTCCGGCAAGGCCAGGAACCGGAAAAGGGCTTGCAAATGGTGGCCTTTTTTGACCAGGTCGGCAGGCAGGGCCTGCAACATGCCGGAATTGGCCAGCAGGATTCGCCCCTGCTCGTCGGTGACCAGCATGGCCACGGGCACTTCGGCCACAAGACGCTGCAAAAAATTCAATCGATCACTGGCCATGTTAATGGCCTTGTCGAGCATGCGTGAGTACTGCAGCAGGGTGTCACTGGTGAAATGCCTCAGCCGCAAGCCAGCCCAGACCCTCTTGCGATGGTGCTGGTTTTTCTCGAGGATGGCCGCACGCTCACCCATGAAGCTCAGAATCATCTCGTTACGACGCCAGGCCCAGGCGGGTTTGAGCAGAACAATGGCCATCATGCTCAGACCAGGGTCGAACCAGCGGTGTGCAAAGACCAGCACGACGAAGCTCAGCAGCACCAAGGACAGCGCAATGGAAAGATTGACCACCAGCTCGGTCAGGGGACTGAGCACCAGCAACGCCACCAGCGCCAGACTCACACACAAGAGCGCCATGCCCAGCTGCAAGCCAGGGTGTACCGGAACCACGAGCTCCTCATGCAGCAGATTGCTGAGCAAATTGGCATGGAGCATCACACCCGGTGTGCCTGCGTCCAGCAAACCCGAATAGAGCGTTGGGTAATGGTCACCCAGCGAGGGCGCTGTGGAGCCTATGAACACGAATTTGTCCTTGAAAAGCTCCAGTGGCACCTGTCCCGCCAGAACATCCGCCATGGATGCCGAGGGAAAGCCCACCTGGGGATGCACCAGATGCAGGCGCCTGTAATCGCCATTGGCCGCATCACTGCGAGCAGGCAGCCCGCTCATGGCCAACGCCATCTGAGGAACGCCCTCCTCCACCAGCCTGAAGCCGCGAAGCGAGCCGTCTTTTTCAAAACTCAGGTTGACCTGCACCAAGCCTTGTGCAGCGTCAGCCAGAACCGGACTGATCTGAACCGATTCTGCAGAAACCATGGAACTGCGACGCGGCTGCTCCTTGGCCAGGAAGACCCGGTGTCGGCGCATCTGTTCGGCAAGAGCCTGGTCCTGCGGCTGGGGCTGCGAAAAGAAAATATCGAAACCAATGGCTCTGGGCTGGTTGCCGCTGTCTGCCAGCTTGCGCAAAAGCTCTGCGTAGGCACTGCGCGCAATGGGCCAGCTGCCTTTGGCTTCGAGCGTGCGATCGTCGATCTCGATGACCACGATCTCGTTGCCCGGCATGGCAGGCGACCAACGGTGGAATTGGTCGTAGAGGACAAAGCCCAGCGATTGCCCCCAATTCATCACCGTAAAGACCGTCAAAGCCGTCAGGCTGATCAGGGCGATGACACACCATTCACGGTAATAGCGCCGCTCGTCGGCACTCAGCCGACGCGCACTTCGGTGAGATGCCGCAAAAACGGCCATCAGGATTTGGGCGTGATGGCGACCAGCAGGAAATCCCCTTGCTGGCTGGTGCGGCGATTGGGGGCCAGGTCAGACTCGATGCGCCATTTGTATTGCCCGACAGGCAAGCCCCGCAGCACCAGCTGATCGTTCTGCTCGATCGGCAATGCCTTGTCCAGAATGGTCGTTTCCTGGCCTGAAGCATCGAGCTTGAGCAATCGCAAATGCGGGTTGGTCAATCCGCCCAGATTGAATGTGACGTTGCAACGCCAGAGGTCTTCGCCTTTGTAGGGCTTGCACAGGGCGTAGTTCTGAGCGTAGCCCACAATGCCCGATGCGGAGACCGATGACCATTGCTGGTAGAGCGCATTCGGTCCAACGTCGCGGACAGCCAGTTGGGGTTGGGTCAGCGCATCGCTCGCGCTGAAAAAAGCAAAGCTGACGTCTTCCGACTGGCGCACCAGCAGTTGTTTGGCCAGATCGGGGGCGGTAAAGCGCAACACCCATTGCGCACCAGCGCCAGCCTGGCTGTCGGCGTATTGGGGCGCTGCAAGCAGGTCTTCCACCGGCAAAGCCTTGCCATCGGGCGCGATCGCCACACCCTGGCCAGCCTTGGCCAGCTGCTCCTTGGCATCTGCGGAACCCTGAGCCGCCACCACACCGCTCAAGACCTCCACCTGGCTACCCTGTGCGGCGGGGTCAAATGCCACCCGGAATTCGGTACCGCGAACACCGGCCACCGAAGTGGTGGTGCGAATCTCGACCGGCGCATCGTTGTCCTGGCGTTTGCGAGGCACATTCGCCTCTATGCGACCGTCCAGCAATTCGACCCTGACCTCGGGGGACACTTCAAGCGCGTTGCGTCGCAAGGCCTTGAACCGGATCACCGAACCCGACATCATGCGCAGGGTCGAGTCGTCTTCGAGGGTCAGGGCCAACTGGCACCCGGCCGGAATGCGCACCACATGGCCCTCCTGGACTTCATCGCCCAGCTTGAGCGCCAAGGAGGTCTCGCCTTGCTGCCGGGTGATGCCCGTGCAGTTGAGGCGGCTGACTGTCGCGCTCGACGGCACATGCTTGAGCAGCTGCCTTGGAATTTTGAGGCTGTAGCCCACGGGCACCGCATTCGGATTGCTGATGGCATTGAACTCCACCAGTTGCCGAAGCGCGTCCGTGCCTTGCAGGTAGCGTGAAACCAGTCCGGACAGCGTATCGCCCGACTGAACTTTGTACAGGACAGGAGACCCCTCCTGGGCAATGGCCTGCGGCAGCGGGACGGCCAGAATGCAAGTCAGCGCCATAAGGGCGACTGGCCGGATTTTCGTCGGATTGATGCCAATCATCAGCAAGTTCTCCTGGGCTTACGGATTGACTTTGTCCAGGCGGTATCCGTAGCCATGAACCACATTTAACCTCAAAGTCTGCCCCTGCGCGCCAATACCCAGCTTTCTGCGGACCCAGGAGATATGCACATCGAGTGTTCTTGAGAGCGCATCCTCTTCACGCCCCCAAACCTCCTGCATGATCCTGTTGCGCGAGAGGGGACGCTCCAGATTGGTAAAGAGCAACTGACAAAGGTCGAATTCTTTTTCGGTCAGATCGATTTTTTGCCCGCCAATCCGGACAGAACGTTCGACGCGATTAAAGACATAGCCTTCAACCAGTTCGCCTTCTGCCTCCACCACCGTCTGCGGCATCATGCGCCTTTGTACGGCTGCAACCCTCGCCAGAAACTCGATGGGCCGCAGAGGCTTGGCGCAATAGTCGTCTGCACCCGCATTGAGCACCCTGGCGATCTGGTCTTCCTGATGGATGGCGGTCAGGAAGACCACTGGTGTATTGAGCTTGGCGTTCTCGCGCAGATGCCGCAGCACCTCGAGTCCATCAGGACCTGGCACATACCAGTCCAGGACGAACAGATCAAAGGTATCCTTGAGAAGACCGCGAAGGATGCTGTGTCCATCGGCGAACACAACAACAGAATGCCCTGCCTTGGTCAGCAGAAGCAAAACTTCCTGAGCCAGTGTGGACTCGTCTTCGAGCAGAGCAATGTGCATGATTTTTTAAATAAATTTAACTATTATAAGCACATTTCTTCTGGATTTTTCAAGTATTGACGAACCAAACAATCAATTTCAACATTTTGGAAACAACTTTGAAATTGTCGCTAAAGGATGCCAGCCGCACCATGAAAAAAACCAGTCGACATGGTCGACTGGTTCACTGAATGTCCCCTGAGGATTGGCGGGGAAAACCAAAGCAGGATCAGAGGCCGATGGCCGCAATGCCCGCCTTGGCGATCTGTGCATCCTCACTGGACTTGACACCACTCACCCCGACGGCACCCAGACAGAAACCGTCTTTCATGATGGGTACGCCCCCTTCGAGCATGCCCTGGACGGCAGGCGCTGTCAGAAACGCATAGCGGCCGCCATTGATGATGTCCTCGTAACCTTTGCTGTCACGGCGGCCCATGGCTGCCGTGTGCGCCTTGGCTGGTGCAATGTGGGAAGAAATGGGTGCAGCGCCATCAAGACGCTGGAAATGCAACAGGTGCCCACCCGCATCGACGATGGCAATGGAAACTGCCCAGTTGTTCTTCAGGGCTTCAGCTTCAGCCGCTGCGGCGATGGCCTTGATGTCTGCAGATTCGAGTACGGATTGGGTTTTCATGTGGATCAAAATCGTGACAAAGAAAAAAGAGCATACACGTCACGCCGCTGCCGATTTGCAACCCCTGAGCAAAACTGATTCACAAGGAAAACCCTTGTCGCGGCGGGAAAAACGCGAACTTTCACGCCCTCGCCCTACAATGAACCCGCCCTGATGTCAGGGTTCACATACTGGAGTAAATGCATGAGCGATTTCCGCACACTCGACACCGCGACCTGGGGCCGTACGGCATCCACGGTCGAGCGCAACCGCGTGCTGCGCAACACCTACTGGCTACTGGCCTTGAGCCTGGTGCCCACCGTACTGGGCGCATGGCTGGGGGTCGCAACAGGCATCACGGCCTCGCTGGGTGGCGGACTGGGTCTGGTTGTCTTCCTCGCCGGTGCTTTTGGCTTCATGTTTGCCATCGAGAAAACCAAAAACTCTGCCGCTGGCGTGCCAGTGCTGCTGGGCTTTACCTTCTTCATGGGGCTGATGCTCTCGCGCATGATCGCCATGGTGCTGGGGTTCAAGAACGGCTCCGAGCTGGTCATGACGGCTTTTGCGGGCACCGCTGGCGTGTTCTTTGTGATGGCCAGCCTGGCCAGCACCATCAAGCGTGATCTGTCCGGCATGAGCAAATGGCTGTTTGTGGGGGCCATCGGCCTGATGATTGGCGGAATCGTCAACGTGTTTGTGGGATCAACCGCAGGCATGATGGCGCTCTCTACCCTGGCCATCGTGATTTTCAGCGCCTACATGCTGTTTGACCTCAAGCAGATCATTGACGGTGGTGAGACCAACTACATCAGCGCCACGCTGGCCCTCTACCTGGACCTGTTCAACATCTTCCAGAGCCTGCTGGCCCTACTGGGTATTGTGGGAGGTGAACGCGAATAAACGCGCACCCCACACCAACAAAAACGGCAGCCCAGGCTGCCGTTTTTGTTGTTCCGAACCCGGCGATCAATAGGCCTGGCCCAGCTGGCTCAGGATGTGCGGGTTCTCCAGGGTGGAGGTGTCCTGGGTGATCTCCTCGCCCTTGGCCAGCGAACGCAGCAGGCGACGCATGATCTTGCCCGAACGGGTCTTGGGCAGGTTCTCGCCAAAGCGGATGTCCTTGGGCTTGGCGATCGGGCCGATCTCCTTGGCAATGTGGTCGCGCAGCTGCTTGGCAATGGCTTTGCCTTCGTCGCCGCTGGGCAGCGGACGCTTGAGCACCACGAAGGCGCAGATGGCCTCGCCGGTGGTGTCGTCAGGGCGGCCCACCACGGCGGCTTCGGCCACCAGCTCGGTGCAGCTGACCAGAGCCGATTCGATTTCCATGGTGCCCATGCGGTGGCCCGAGACGTTCAGCACGTCATCAATGCGGCCGGTGATGGTGAAGTAACCGGTCTTCTCGTCGCGGATGGCGCCGTCACCGGCCAGGTAGTACTTGCCCTTGAAATCTTCGGGGTAGTAGGACTTCTTGAAGCGCTCATCATCGCCCCAGATGGTACGGATCATCGAGGGCCATGGCTTCTTGCACACCAGGATGCCGCCCTTGCCCCACGGCATGTCGTTGCCAACCTCGTCAACGACGGCGAACTGGATGCCCGGGAAGGGCAGCGTGCAGGAGCCCGGCACCATGGGCGTGGCGCCCGGCAGCGGGGTGATCATGTGGCC
>JACCDS011567118.1_pt1 | contig 19192 bp, 9 predicted proteins | sample 7446441 | NCBI WGS metagenome assembly JACCDS01 (sample SAMN15323445, study PRJNA562643) | freshwater metagenome | isolation source: river surface water | place: USA:Blue River Watershed | collected 2017-08-17
GAAATGGGCTACGAAAACATGACACCCATCCAGGAGCAGGCCATTCCGGTCGTGCTCACCGGCAAGGACGTCATGGGCGCGGCCCAGACCGGCACCGGCAAGACAGCCGCTTTCTCGCTGCCCCTGCTGCAGCGCCTGCTCAAGCACGAAAACCCCTCCACCTCGCCGGCCCGCCACCCCGTGCGCGCCCTGGTGCTGCTGCCCACGCGCGAACTGGCTGACCAGGTCGCCCAGCAGATCGCGCTGTACGCCAAATACACCCAGCTGCGCAGCACCGTGGTGTTCGGCGGCATGGACATGAAGCCGCAGACGGCGGAACTGAAAAAGGGCGTTGAGGTGCTGGTGGCCACGCCCGGGCGTCTGCTGGACCACATCGAAGCCAAGAACGTGGTGCTCAACCAGGTCGAATACGTGGTGCTCGACGAAGCCGATCGCATGCTGGACATCGGCTTTTTGCCGGATTTGCAGCGCATCCTGTCGTACCTGCCCAAGACCCGTACCACGCTGCTGTTCTCGGCCACTTTCTCGCCCGAGATCAAGCGCCTGGCCGGCAGCTACCTGCAGGACCCGATCACCATCGAGGTCGCGCGCCCCAACGAAACCGCGTCCACCGTGGAGCAGCGCTTCTTTGCTGCGTCGGACGACGACAAGCGCCGTGTGATCCGAAAAGTGCTGAACGACCGCGGCCTGCAGCAGGCCTTCATCTTCACCAACAGCAAGCTCGGTTGCGCCCGTCTGGCGCGCAGCCTGGAGCGTGACGGCTACAAGACTGGTGCGCTGCACGGCGACAAGAGTCAGGACGAGCGCCTCAAGGCCCTCGAAGCTTTTAAAAAGGGCGAAGTGAATCTGCTGGTCTGCACCGACGTGGCGGCCCGTGGTCTGGACATCAAGGATGTGCCGGCGGTGTTCAACTTCGACGTGCCCTTCAACGCCGAAGACTACGTACACCGCATTGGCCGTACCGGCCGAGCCGGAGCCTCGGGACTGGCGGTGACACTGGTGGCGCCCAGCGACACCCGCTTGGTGGGCGACATTGAAAAGCTGATCAAAAAGAAGATCGACGTCGAAACGATCGAACTGGACGAGCGGCCGCGTGGACGTTTCAACGACAGTCCTCGGGGGCGTCGCGACGAAGACCCGCGTGATGCGCTCGATGCGCCCCGTGAGCCGCGTGAGCGACGCGGCTTCCGGCCCGCAGCCGCCCCGCGCGACCCCTTCTTCGACAAGCCTTATGAGCCGTCCTCCAGCGAAGCTGCACCGGTCTGGGAGTCCCAGCGGCCAGCGACACGCCCCGGGGTGTCGGCCAACATCAAGACCAAGCGCAAGGTGGCTGCGCTGTTCAAGTCGGGCGACTGAAGCCTGGCGACTGAAACCGTGAGAGCGATCCCCTGATCGCGAACGCCTCTTTACCGGGGCTTCAAACGGCGGCTGCCTGCCGCTGTCAAAATCAGGGCATGCCTGAAGTCCTGACGCACCAGCTCCATCCTCTCGTACAGGCTGGCGTGCTTGCCGGTCTGCTCTCTGCCTGCCTGCCTGCCTTCTCTCAAGGCGTGCCCGCCGCTACCACCGACCTGGGCCGCATCGAGATCCGTGGCAACCGGGACAACGACCTTGAACAGCGCCGCCAGTCCAGCGCAAGCAAGATCGTCATCGGTCGCGAAGAGATTGAAAAACAGGGCGACGTCACCATCGCCGATGTGCTCAAACGTTTGCCGGGGGTGACCCTGGGCGGACCTCCGGGCCGCGGGGGGGCCATCCGCATGCGCGGTCTGGGTGGGGGCTATACCCAGATCCTGCTGGACGGCGAACGGGTGCCACCAGGCTTCTCGATCGAGCAACTCACCCCAGAGCAAATCGAACGCATCGAGGTGCTGCGTGCGCCCACCGCAGAAACCGGTGCCCGTGCGATTGCGGGCACCATCAACATCGTGCTGCGCGAGGGGCGCCGGGGTAGCCCCGATGACCTCAAGCTGACCGCTGGCACCGAGCATGGGCAGACCTCCACCCAGGCCAGCTGGGTGCGCAATCTCAAGACCGAGGCGCTGACAGGCAGCTTCACCCTGTCGGCCATGGACACCTACCGGCCGGACGAGAGCAGCACGGTGATCGACTTCGATCCTGACCTGCAGGCCCGACCCGACCGGGTGCGCGATGTCACCAGCCTGGGGCACCGCCGCGCGGTCCATGCCAACGCCCGGCTCCAGTGGCGGGGCGAACAAGGCCGCAGTCTGTTGCTGATGCCCTTTGTGGTCTATTCCGAATACGACAGCCGCGGTCAGGTCGGTGTGCGCTCGGACAATGGCCTGTCCGATGCCGCGCAGACTCTCAGCAACAGCCGTTTTGCCATGGCCCGTCTGAACGGCCAGTGGGCCCAGCGCCTGTCGGCCGATGACCGTCTGGAAATGCGTTTCGGGACCGGGCGCTCGAGTTACGACTACCGCCTGGATCAGAGTGGTGCTCTGGGCTTGGCGCCTACGGGTGGTGCGGCCTTCCTGCGCAACGGTTTCGAGACCCAGAACTTCGTTGACCGCAGCAGCAACCTGACCGGCAAGTGGACACGCGCCATGGACAACGGTCATCAAATCGTCGGCGGTGTGGAACTTGAGCAGGTGCGTCGTAACGAAGAGGGCAATGCCGCGCTCAGCGACGAAGGCGGCAACCTCCAGGCGCGCACCCGGCGGTGGGCGGTCTACGGGCAGGACGAATTCCGGATCAACCCGCAGTGGTCGGCCTATGGCGGTCTGCGTTACGAAAGCGTGCTGACCGAAGGTACGGTCAATGGTGAGATCAGACGCAACGACAGTGGCGTCTGGACGCCCTTGGTGCATGCCGTGTTCAAGCCCGACCCGCAAAAGCGCGACCAGATCCGCATGAGCCTCACGCGCAGCTACAAGACGCCGACCCTGCACCAGCTGGTGGCGCGCTACGTTCCATCGCTGGGCGACAACAGCTGGACCCAGCCAGACCGCACCGGCAACCCCGACCTCCGGCCCGAGCTGGCCACCGGCATCGACATGGCCTTCGAACGCTACCTTGAGCAGGGCGGTGTGCTGAGCGCGAACATTTTCCGTCGCAACATCAGTGACCTGATCCGTTACACGACGACCTTCAACGGCACCCGCTACGTCTCGTCGCCCACCAACGTCGGCGACGCCATCACCCAGGGCGTCGAACTCGAAGCCAAGTTCCGCCTGAACCAATGGATCGACGGCGCGCTGCCGATCGATGTGCGCAGCAACCTCAGTTTCTTCCACTCGCGCGTCAAGGATGTGCCCGGACCCAACAACCGGCTGGACCAGCAGCCCTCGTCGACAGGCAACCTGGGCGGGGATTACCGCCTGCGCGGGTTGCCCCTCACGCTGGGGGGCAACTTCAACTGGAACCCGGCCTACGACACGCGTCGCACCGAGAACCAGTGGGTCTACCAGGGCGCCAAGCGGGTGGTCGATGTGTACGGCCTGTGGCGGGTTTCATCTTCGGCCGGCCTGCGACTGACGGTGAGCAACCTGACACCGCTGGATTACGTGACCGGCTCGACTTTCAGTGCCAATGGCCAGAGCGAAGCGGCCCGCACCACGGCCCGCAACTGGCAGAACGTGCAACTGCGACTCGAGTTGAAGATTTGAGGCGTGGATTGCCCGGTCAAGCCGGGCAATGACAAGCGGTTTGTCATCCTCGGGCTTGACTCGAGGATCCAAGCATTTCACTCCATGCCGTTGCGCCGGGCCAGTTCAACGAACAGGCCCGAGTGGTCCAGATCGGCCAGGCCGTGGTCGATGGCTTCGCTGTAGAGCCGCTCAAAGAGCTCGGTGATCGGGGCCTGAAAGCCCAGCGAGGTGGCGGTGTCCAGTGCGTTGCGCAGGTCCTTGCGTTGCACCGTCATGGTGGCGCGGGGCGCAAAGTCACGCTCCACCATGCGCTGGCCGTGCAGCTCCAGGATGCGGCTGCGCGCAAAGCCGCCACCAATCGCTTCGCGCACCTTGGCCATGTCCGCGCCGCCCTTGGCGCACATCAGCAGCGCCTCCGAGACCGCGCCAATGGTGATGCCCACGATCATCTGGTTGGCCAGCTTGGCCAGCTGTCCGGCGCCGTGTGGGCCGACGTGGGTGGTGGTGCCCAGATGCTGCAGCACCGGCAGGGCTTCGGCCAGGTCGGCCGCTTCCCCGCCAGCCATGATGGCCAGCGTGCCGGCTTCGGCGGCCACCGTGCCGCCCGACACCGGGGCGTCGATGTGGCGCAGACCCATGGCCTGCAGCCGCGCGGCGTGGTCGCGCGCTTCGGCGGGCTTGATCGAGGCCATATCCACCAGCAGCGCAGCGGATCGCATGGCCTGGGCGGTGCCCTGGTCAAACAGCACCTCCTGGGTCACCGGGCCGTTCTCGAGCATGCTGATCACCAGGTCGGCCGAGCGCACGGCGTCGGCTGCGCTGTCGTGGACCGTGGCACCCAGGCTCGCCAGGGGCTCGGCCTTGGCGCGGCTGCGGTTCCATGCGTGTACGGTGTAGCCAGCCTGACACAGGCGACTGGCCATGGGCAGGCCCATGCGGCCGATGCCCAGGAAGGCGATGACGGGGCGGGTGGGGTGGTTCATGTGGGTGCTCTGTGAAATCACGGCATTGTCGCGGGTTTGGCACTGACCCGAAGCCACCTGTGCCAACATCCGGCATCCCCAAGGAGACACCCATGGCCAAAAAAGACGCCGCCTGGCACGAGCGCATGTACAACAACCGGGCGCTGGTGCCCGATTTCGCGACACATTTCGAGCATTGGCGCCAGACCTCTGCACAGACCCGCACCCAGCAGCGCTGCGTGCTCGATGTGGCGTATGGCGATGGGCCGAACGAAACGCTGGACATTTTCCCGTCACGGCGGCCCGATGCGCCGGTGCTGGTCTTCATCCATGGCGGCTACTGGCGCAGCCTGGACAAGGCCGATCATTCCTTTGTGGCCAGGCCGCTGCTGGACATGGGGGCCTGTGTGGTGGTCATCAATTACGCCCTGTGTCCTGGCAGTGAGCGGGTGCCCGTGACGGTGCCGGACATCGCCTGGCAATGCGCTCGCGCCCTGGCCTGGGTCTGGCGCCACATTGGCGCGCACGGCGGCAATCGCAACAACTTGTCCGTGATCGGTCACTCGGCGGGTGGGCATCTGGCGGCCATGCTGCTCGCTTGTCGCTGGCGCGAGCTCGGCACCGACCTGCCAGCGGATCTGGTGCGCAAGGCGATGTCGATTTCGGGCCTGTTCGATCTGGCTCCGGTGGCCAAAGCGCCTTTTGTACAAACCGATCTGCGGCTCACGCCGGGCCAGATCCGGCTGACCAGCCCGGCCCTCTGGAGCGCGCCCTCCAAGCGGGTGCTGCAGGCGCTGGTGGGGGCCGATGAGAGTGAGGAGTTTGTGCGTCAGAACCGTCTCATCCGTCAGGCCTGGGGCGCTCGCGCGGTACCGGTGTGCGAGGAACTGCCCGGACTGAACCATTTCAGTGTCTTGTCGGCACTGACCGAGCCAGGCCATCGGCTGCAGACGCTGGCCGCCGAGTTGCTGGCGCTTTGACCGGGTACCGCTGCAGGCGCAGGCCGCCTCAGGCGGCTTGACGCCTTGTTGGCGACAGTGCCGCCTGACGCAGTTCGGCAAGGGTGTTGTTGCGCACCGTCACGGGCACGCTGGCCAGTTCGCTCGCCAGCACGGCCTTCGCTGGCGCAGACAGCGTCCAGTCATGGTCTTTCTCCAGCCAGTCGAACACCATGGCCCAGACCTTGGCCGGGCTCCCGGCCTGGCGAGCCAGGTGCAGCACCAGAGCGTCGAGCCATCGGGTGGACATCGCTTGCAGCGTGGCGGAGAGCGCCGAGCGGTACTGCATGCGTTGCGCAGCTTGTGCGTTGAAGCAGCTCACCAGTTTGCCCAGAGGGTGATCGGCTGATCTGGGCTGCGCCAGACAGCCGGCCAGATCCAGCGGTGGCACAGTGGTCTTGCGCACGGCAGGCTTGATTTCGACGGTGGCCTCGGGGCTATGGACCGTGTGCAGGGGCGAAGGGCTTGCTGTGTGCTTTTCGGCGGACGCGACCGCAGGCGTCAATGCCTGGCTTGCCGGCGCATGGGTCTGTGCTGTCTGTGCAGCAAGGCTTGCCAGGCTGGGCGGAGCCATGGCCATCCGCTGTGCATCGGGCACGATGAGGCGGTGCTGCTCGATGTGCTGCGCTTGTGCAGCTTCATCCAGCCCGGAAAGGCTCAGTGCCGCCTGCAAGCGCAACACATCACCGGATGCGTCCCAGAGCACCTGACTCGCTTCAACACTCTGCGCGGGACGCCCGGAGTTCGTCTCATCCCAGTCAATGCCCGCTTGCAGGCTCGGTCGTCCGGTCAGGTCATGTGTGCTGGGCTCGGGCCGTAATTGCGCCCAGAGATGGACCGTATCCCCATCGGCCAGGGTCCTGTCGATGCGGATGGCATCGGCCTCGGCGCCACTGAGCGTCAAACGGGCCTGCACAGGCCGTTGCTGGCGCAGCCGCTCCAACATGCGCATCAGCGCCTGCAGACTGTGCTGGCCATGGCCCAGTGACTCGCAGTTTCCGCCAGTGGCCTGGGCCAGCTCCCGCCACAGGCCCTCAGCGCCTTGTCCAACTGCCAGCACATGCAGTCGGTGCTGGCTGCTGCGCAAGGCCTGCAGCAGGGGATCCACATGCCAGATCGGGTTGGCCGTGATCAAAAGGATGTCGGCATCGTTCGCTGTCTCCTCATCTTCGTCGGTGATCGCCAGCACGGACTGGACAGCAGCGACCGCATCGGCCTGTCCGAGGTCGGCGTTGGTGTGCCGTGCCAGCGCACGGAGCCTGCGCAGGTAGGCCTCGGTACAGACCTGCAGGCGGGGCAGGTCGTGCACGGTCCTTTCGCCATAGCGACTGTAAGACAGCTCGTCCAGGGGCTGCAGATCTTCCAGCACGCGGTCCAGGGCATGGCGGATTTGCGACAGCCTTTCTGTCGGCATGGTGCTGGAACTGTCGACCAGTAATTTCAGACGCAAAGCGCGGCCGGGCGCCGGCAAGCTGTGAAGCCGCGGGCAGGCGCTCACCAGCAGCGTGCACGCATCGCTCTCGTCTTTCAGGGGGGCGGCTACAGCGAGCGCACTGTCGCGCAGGCCGTACGCCGTCAGCAGCAAGTCCTTGCCCAGGCCTTGGGCAGATCGCCAGCGCAGCGTCAGTCCGTTGGCATGCCGCACACGCGCCATGTTGTGCGAGGTGCAGCCCACCGTGCCTTGAGCGACCGGATCATGAACCTCGATGTGCAGCTCCGAACTGCGCGCCGTAGCGGGCACCAGACCCGCGGGCAGACTCAGGCGCAGGCTGCCGCCTTGCAGATTCAGCAGCTGTCCAGCGCGCCAATGCAGCGTGACCTGTTCGCCCGTGGCCAACAGGCCAGGTGTGGCACTGCAATGCGTGCGACTCTCGCGCGAGACCGTGCGCAGTGCCTGTGTGTGCCCGGCGCGTTCGATTTCCAGGGCCAAAAGCGTCTCGTCCCATGCCAGGGGCAAGCGCATGCGCGTGGCCATCGGCGCGCCGCTGGCATTGCGCCAGGTCTGTCGCACGCTCAGCCGCAGCATCAATCCGAGGATTTCGACGTGGACCTGCACCGACAACAGTTGGGCCTGACGGCCGTCGGGGCAATACAGGCCGAAAAGTTCAGTGGGCTTGTTCATGGTGCTGGCTCCATTGGTTCATGACCGCCCGCACGAATTCGTGCAGGCGTTCGGCCGGCATGCCGGCCTCGTCGGGATCGATCTGCAGTTCCACCCCGGGGGCAACCAGGACATGACTGCGCAGCTGCACGCTGCCGGGCGCACGCGCGCGCGGCGGCACAGGGGCGGGCTGACCGTCCATGACTTCGCGCACCCGCTCCAGGGACACCCCCGCCTCGGTCAGCTGGCGGATTTGCAGCAGCTGCTCGAGGTGCCGGCGGCCATAACGCGCCGCCCGCGTCTCACCTACTGGCCGGTCCACCAGGCCGAGTTGCACGTAATAGCGCACGGTGCGCTTGGTGCAGCCGGCCAGCGTGCACAGCTGGTCGAGGGTGAAAACGGTGTCCATTTGAAAATAATAACAGTAAAACTGTAAAAATCAACTGTCATTAAATGGAGGGCTAGACCACGCCATGAGCGGGAGAGTGCAAAGACAAACTTTCCCCAAAGCCCGTGGTCAAAGGTGTGGATAACTTGCGGAACAACGCGCACAGGCCCATCACCATGCGCCTCGCGCCGCGATGCCTAAAAAAAAGGCATGCCGGGGCTCGCCTGCTGAGCCTCGACAGGTGCAGGATTGCGGCTATTCTTGGTCTTGTCATTGCTCCCATTCATCCGCTTCATGAGTTCCGAATCACTGTTGCCCTGCCACACGCCAGGTGGACTTGAAGACAGCAAGCGCTGTTCTGTACAGCTGCCAGCCATGGCGGCGGCGCTCTGATGACCACGCGCATGTCGGCCAACCTGCTTCAGCCTGGTTTCATTGCCCTGCACAGCCACCGCGCCGAGCTGCTGGCCGACACCCTCACGGGCTGGCTCCGTGCCCATCCCTTGCAGCCGCTCGAGAGCGAGGTGGTGCTGGTGCAGAGCAATGGCATGGCCGAATGGATCAAGATCGAGCTGGCCCGCCAGGCCGGGGTCTGCGCCGCCACGCGGGTGGAGCTGCCCTCGCGTTTTTTGTGGCGCACGTATCGGCAGGTGCTGGGTTCGCACAACGTGCCCCCCGATTCGCCGCTCGACAAACTGCCCATGACCTGGCGACTGATGGCCCTGTTGCCCGGCTGTCTGCACGACCCGGTGTTCCAGCCGGTGGCAGGTTTTTTGCGCGGAGATGAACCCGACCGTCTGCTGCAGCTGGCCAGCCGCCTGGCCGACCTGTTTGACCAGTACCAGATCTACCGCCCCGACTGGCTGCAGGACTGGGCCGCCGGGCGCAATGTGTTGCGCAAGGCGGCTGGCCAAGAGCCCCTGGCCCAAGACCAGCTCTGGCAGGCCGAGCTTTGGCGGCGCGTACTGGCCACGCTCGATGCCGGCCAGCGCGATGCCACCCGCCCGGCGCTGCATGCCCGGGCGCTGGCGCACCTGCAATCGGGCCAGCCGTTCGCGAGCCCCGTGGCGCGGCGTGTGTCGGTGTTTGGCATGAGCCACATGCCAGGGCAACTGCTGGAGATGCTGGCTGCACTGGCCGCCCACAGCCAGGTCTTGCTGGCTGTGCCCAACCCCTGCCAGTACCACTGGGGTGACATCATCGATGGCCGCGAATGGCTGCAGGCCGAGCGGCGGCGCCATGCCTACCGTGGCGAGCCGCTGGCCCAGCTGCCCCTCGCCCAGATGCATTTGCATGCGCCCACGCTGCTGGCCGCCTGGGGCAGGCAGGGGCGCGACTTCGTCCGTCAGCTCGACGCCTTCGATGACCTGCAGGCCGCGCGCCAGATGACCCAGTGGCCGAGGCTGGATTTCTTTGACGATGTGCCCGGCGAAGACCCCGCCCGTTTGCTGACCCAGCTGCAGCAGCGCATCCGCGACCTGGTCCCGTCGAATGCCGAACACCCTCCCCATCCGCTGGCCCCTGATGACACTTCGGTCATCTTCACCGTGGCGCACAGTCCGGTGCGCGAACTCGAGGTGCTGCACGACCAGCTGCTGCACTGGTTCCACACGCCGCCCGGTGGTCAGCTGCTGTCGCCCCGGGATGTGGTGGTGATGGTGCCCGACATTGAACGCATGGCCCCGGCCATCCGCGCCGTGTTTGGCCAGTACAAACGCAGCGATGCGCGGTTCATCCCCTTTGACATTGCCGATCTGGGTGCAGAAGCCATCAGCCCGCTGATCCATGCGGTGGAGTGGCTGCTGGCGCTGCCACAGCAGCGCGGTCGCATGAGTGAACTGGTCGAGTTGCTGGAAGTGCCCGCACTGACGGCCCGCTTTGGCCTGAGTGAAGCAGGCCTGCCCACGCTCACGCGCTGGATGGCGGGTTCGGGCATCCGCTGGGGGCTGTCGACAGCTCACCGCGCTGGCCTGGGCCTGGGCGTGTGCGGCGAGGACAACTCGGCCCTGTTCGGTGTGCAGCGCATGCTCATGGGCTATGCCTGCGGCGCCGATCCGCTGCCGGACGATGCAGCCGGCATGGCGCCGTATGCCGAGGTCGGCGGGCTGGATGCCGAGCTGGCGGGCTCGCTGGCCCATCTGCTGCAGGCACTCATCGACTGGTGGCATGTTTGCACCCAAAGCGCCACGCCCGCGCAGTGGGCCGACCGTGGGCGAAGTCTGTTGGCTGCCCTGTTCAAGCCCCGCGATGACAACGACCGCCATGCGCTGGCCGCACTGGAGCAGGCGCTGACCGACTGGGTGCACGCCTGCGATGAAGCCGGCTTTGAGGAAGCCTTGCCGCTGGCGGTGGCCCGCTCAGCCTGGCTGGAGGCGCTCAAGACCCCTCGGCTGGAGCAGCGCTTCAGGGCCGGCGGAGTGACCTTCTGTACCCTCATGCCGATGCGGGCCATCCCTTTCCAGGCGGTCTGCCTGCTGGGCATGAACGACGGCGATTACCCGCGCCGCAGCCCGCGTGCCGACTTTGACCTCATGGGCCTGCCTGGCATGCAGCGCCCGGGCGACCGTTCACGCCGCGACGATGACCGCCAGCTCATGCTCGAAGCCCTGCTGTCGGCCAGGCAGGTGCTGTATGTGAGCTGGAGCGGCCGCAGCGTGCGCGACAACAGCGAGCAGCCGTCGTCTGTGCTGGTGTCGCAGTTGCGCGACGAGATCGATCTGCTGTGGGGCAAAGGCACGGCCGAGCGCCTGACCACCGTGCACCCGTTGCAGCCGTTCAGCCGCGCGTACTTTGAGCCGGGAAGCCCGTTGCAGACCTATGCCAAAGAGTGGCGCGCTGCGCAGGACAGCCATTGCGGCGAGGGCACTGCACCTGCCAGGGACGTTGTGGGAGCGGCGCCCTCGCCGCGATCTCTCGCTTTGTTGCCACCGCTGGAGTCTGCCCAAGGCGTGCCTGTCATCACGCTCACCCAGCTCTCACGTTTTCTGCAAAAGCCGGTGGCGGCTTTCTTCCGCGAGCGCCTGCAGGTGCATCTGGAGGGCGATCGCAGTGAACTGCACGACGAAGAGCGCTTTGGGCTCGACGGACTCCACCTTTACCAGTTGCTCGACCACGAACTGCAGCATGTGCCTGCCGATCTGCAGGCCGACGCCTTGCCCGGCCATGCGCAGCGTGTGGTGCAGCGTCTGCGTCAGGCCGGTGCCTTGCCGATGGCGGGTGTGGGCACGCTCGAAGCGCAAAGGCTCTCGCACATCCTGCAGACCCAGTTGGCTGCGGCGCTGCTCGAGCGCCAGGCTTACCCCGAGGCCGCAGAGCGTGTGCAGATCGATCTGGCGCATCCGCAGGTCCGTTTGCAGGACGTACTGGCGGGGGTGTTGGCAGGTGAGGGCGGTTGGCTGTCGCTGAGTCTGCGTGCCAATGCCTTGGCCGACCTGCAGCCCAAGGCGCCTCAACCCTATGCCGACAAGCTGATCGACATCTGGCTGCATTCGCTCGCTGCGGCGGCCATGGGCCAGCCGCTGCGCTGTGTGGTGGTGGGCCGCAACGCCGTGGTGCATGTGCCCGCGCAAGAACCCGAGGCCGCCCGTACCCAGCTGCAGCAGTTGCTGGACATCTGGGCTGAAGGGATGCGCTGGCCGCTGCCACTGCCGCCTGCGGTGGCCTTGCAGTGGCTCAAGGCCCCGGACAAGCTCAACGTGCTGGCCGATCTCTACGAGGGCAGTGACTTCAAGCGTGCCGAGCGGGACAAGGACCCGGCGCTGGCCCGTACTTACCCCGATCTGCAGGCGCTGCTGGCCACTGATGCCCTCGACCGGCTGGCGCAGGCCGTGTACGCGCCTTTGCTCGAATGGGCTGCGCAGCTTGCCATCGACCCCTTGCCTGACGCGAGCCAGGACGAACTGCAGGAGGAGGCCGCATGAGCGCCCATACCCTGCATGCGCACAGCTTCCCGCTGCGCGGCAGCCACCTGATCGAGGCGAGCGCCGGTACGGGCAAGACCTGGACGATTGCCGCGCTGTATGTGCGCCTGGTGCTGGGCCATGGCAGCGATCTGACTGCACCCGTGCGGCCACTGCTGCCGCAGGACGTGCTGGTGATGACCTTCACCCGTGCGGCCACCCGCGAGCTGTCGGACCGCATCCGCGCCCGCCTGACCGAGGCGGCGCAGGTGTTTCGCGGCGTCGCAGAAACCGATGACCACTTCCTCAAACAACTGCACGACGAGTACGACGAGGGCGAGCCGCGCGAGCAGGCCGCTTACCGGCTGGCGCTGGCGGCGCAAGCCATGGACGATGCGGCGGTTGACACCATCGATGCCTGGTGCCAGCGCATGCTGCGCGAGCACGCGTTCGACAGCGGCAACCTGTTTGAAGAGCAGCTGGTTGGCGACGAAGCCGCCTTGCGTCTGGAGGCCGTGCAGGACTACTGGCGCCAGCAGCTCTACCCCATGGCGGTGCCGCTGGTCGAACAGGTGCAGCGCATCTGGTCCGATGTCGAAGCGCTCGACAAGGACATGAAGGCCCTCATCCCCGTGCCCTTGTCCGACGCTGCTGCCGGCACGCTGGCGCAGGTCCTGGAGGCCGCGTTGGCCGAACGCGAGGCGCAACTCGCTGCCCTCAAGCTGGGCTGGGGCGAGAAAGCCGACAACTTGCTGGGATGGATCGAGGCGCAACTGGAGCTCCACAAAGCCAGCTGGGATGGCCGCAAGCTGAGTGCCAAAAAGTGTGCCGAGTGGCTGGGCGTACTCAAAAGCTGGGCTGCAGGCCCCGACGATGCATCGGCATTGAAGAAAAACATGAAAGAAGCAGGCTGGGCGCGCTTCACCCCGGAAGGCTTGCTGGCTTGCCGCAAGCCGGGTGAGCCACCCCTTGACCTGCCCCCTGAAAGTCAGGCCTATGCCGACTTGCAAAAGGCCCTGCAAAACTTGCCTGACCCGACACACGCTGCCCGCCTTCACGCCCGCACCCATGTGCAGCGACGCATGGCCGAGCTCAAGCGGCGCAGCGGCCAGTTCGGTTTCACCGACATGCTGAAGCGCCTGGATGTCGCGCTGGCTGACCCGGATTCGGGCGAGCGCCTGGCGCAGCGCTTGCGCGAACAATTTCCGGTGGCCATGATCGACGAGTTCCAGGACACCTCGCCGCTGCAGTTCCGCATTTTCGACCGCATCTACCGTGCGGCCGACAACCGGCAGGATGCCGCGCTGCTGCTGATCGGTGACCCCAAGCAGTCGATCTACGGCTTTCGCGGGGCCGATATCCACAGCTACCTGGCTGCACGCCGTGCCACCGCAGGTCGCCACCATGTGCTAGGCACGAATTACCGCTCCACCCAGGCGGTGGTCGATGTGGTCAACCGCTGGTTCCAGATTCCACATGATGCCTTTGGCTACCTCACGGCGGACGAAGATCCGCTGCCCTTCCAGCCGGTGAGGGCCCAAGGCCGTGAGGAGGTGTTCAGAACCCGTGACGGTGACGTCCCCGCCCTGACCGTGGTGCACGATGCCACCTTGCGCAGCCAGCGCGATGCGCTCAGGCATTTGTCGGCCCTCTGCGCCGAGCAGATGGTGGCCTGGCTGAGCGATCCGCAAGCGCGTTTTGCCGACAGCAAGCAGGGTGACAAACCCCTGCAGCCCAAAGACATCGCCGTGCTGGTGCGTACCGGCAAGGAGGCTGCGGCCGTACGCGAGGCCTTGCGAGTGCGGGGCGTGGCTTCGGTGTACCTCTCCGACCGCGACTCGGTGTTCGCCAGCGACGAAGCGCAGGACCTGTGCCTGTGGCTGCGCGGCGTGGCCGAGCCGCAGGACATGCGCCGCGTGCGTGCCGCGCTGGGGACGCGCACGGTGGGCCTGTCTTTGACCGAGCTGCACGACCTGGCCACCGACGATGAACTGCTGGACCAGCGGGCCGAGCAGATGCGTGAGCTGCACCAGACCTGGCAGACCCAGGGTGTGCTGGCCATGCTGCGCCAGTCTCTGCATGTGCTGCAGCTCGCCGGGCGCTGGCGCGGCCAGCCTGACGGCGAGCGGCGCCTGACCAATGTGCTGCACCTGGCCGAACTGCTGCAAACCGCCAGCAGCCAGCTCAATGGCGAACTGGCCCTGATCCGCTGGCTGGCTGAGCAAATTCAGGAGGTGCAGTCCGGCAGTGCTGGCGACAGCGAGGAGCAGACCGTTCGGCTCGAGAGTGACGAAGACCTGGTCAAGGTCATCACCATCCACGCCAGCAAGGGTCTGGAATACCCGGTGGTGTGCCTGCCTTTTGCGCACAGCCACCGCGTGGTCGAGGCCCATAAGGCACCGGTGCTGCAGCTCGATGACGGCGAGGGTGGGCGTCACTGGACGCTGGCCTTTGACAAGAGTGACGCCCGGACGGCTGACCGCGATCGCCTGCGCGAGGACCTGCGCCTTTGGTATGTGGCGCTGACCCGTGCACGGCATGCACTGTGGGTGGGCTGGAGCCCGGTCAAGATGGGCAACAGCGACACATGCCGTAACCACCTGAGTGCGCCAGGCCATTTGCTGGGCGGGGGGAGGGAACTTGAAGCTGCCGATTGGCTGTCTTGCCTGCAAGCCCTGCAGACCGATGAGCAGGGCCGCGATTTGTCAGTGCGCCTGGCGCTCGCACCCGCCGAGGTGCCACTGACCCTTTGGCAAAAGCGCGTTGAGCCCACCGAACTGCGTGAGGCTCTGAACTGCAGTGCCCGAATTGACAAGTCGTGGACGATCGCGAGTTTTTCACGACTGGCGCGTGATTTGTCTGCGCAGCCCATCCTGCACATGGCCACACCGCGGCCGGCGGACGACGAGCCTTCTGAAGATGAAGTGGTCTCTTCAGTGCAGGCAGGGCCTCAGGCACCGTGGCATGGCTTTGCCAAAGGCCCGACGGCAGGCAACTTCCTGCACGACCAGCTCGAATGGCTGGCCGCCGATGGTTTTGTGCTGGACGGGACCAGGGCCGAGCGGCTCAAACAGCGTTGTGAGCGCGCCGGCTACTCCACCCAGGCCGGCGATGTGGTGCAGTGGCTGGCGCGTGTGGTGGCTCAGCCACTGCACGGACCGAATGCCCCGCTCCAGGCACTGAACACCTTGCTGCCCGAGATGGAGTTCTGGCTGCCTGCGGCACGCCTGCATGCGCGCGAGGTGGACGATCTGTGCCGCCAGCACCTGCTGCCTGGCGTGAGCCGCCCGCAGCTGCCCGATGCGCAGCTGCACGGCATGCTGATGGGCTTTGCAGATCTGGTGTTCGAGCACGAGGGCCGTTACTGGGTGCTGGATTACAAATCGAACCACCTGGGGCCCGATGACGCGGCCTACACCGAAGACGCGCTGGCCGCGGTCATGGCCCAACACCGCTACGAGGTGCAGGCCGCGCTCTACATGCTGGCGCTGCACCGCCTGCTGCGCGCCCGTCTGGGCGATGCCTACAACCCGGCGCAGCAGCTCGGCGGTGCGGTGTACCTGTTCCTGCGCGGCATCGATGGCCCCGCAGGCGGCTGCTGTACTCTGCCGGCGCCGCTGGGTTTGCTGGACGGACTGGACGCCATGCTCAAGGCGGAGGTGACGGCATGAGCCTGCCCAAAAACCGGCCTGCTGCCCTGGTGCCTGCTGCGCAGATGGACTGGCTGGATGCGCTGCCAGAAAGCCTGAGCGCGACCCGGACCTTGCAGTGGCTGAACCTGTGGACCGGCCAGGACCTGCTGAGGCACATCGACAGCGCCTTGGCCGCGCAGCTGCTGCGGCTCGATGCACGGGCCAGCCCCGCTTTGCTGGTGGCTGCCGCTTTGCTGGCCCAGATGGAAGGACGCGGTCACACCTGCCTGCCGCTGCAGGCGCTGTGTGCGCCCCCTGTGGCCCTGCTGGGCTGGCCAGCACCAGCGGTCGAGGGGCCGCAGGGCCTCAAGGCCTTGTGGGCGCATCTGCCCGGTACGTTGGCTCAATGGCTGAGCGCATTGCAGGGGACGGCCGTGCGACCAGCCGATGCGCCCGATCAGGGGCAGGCGCTGGTGCTGGGTGGTACGCCCGATGCGCCGCTGCTGTACCTGCGCCGCTATGCGGGCTACGAGCGGCGTGTGGGCCAGGGTTTGCTGCAGCGTGCGGGCGACCCGGTGCAGGTGGCACAGGCTGCAGCGCGCCGCTGGCTGGACCGGTTTTTCCCCGCCGACCCTGCAACCCCAGACGTGGTCGACTGGCAGAAGGTGGCCTGCGCGGTGGCCTTGCGTGCGCGCCTGTCGGTCATCACCGGCGGCCCGGGCACGGGCAAGACCTACACCGCCGCACGCCTGCTGGCCTTGCTGCTGGCCTTGCACGCAGACGCCAGTCCTCTGCGCGTGGCGCTGGCGGCGCCCACGGGCAAGGCGGCCGCACGGCTCAAGCAATCCATTGACCACGCGCTCAACGACCTGCAGCAACAAGTCCCCGCAGACAGCGGTCTGGATCTCGGCGCGCTGATCGCCCGCATGGCGCCTGCCCGCACGCTGCATGCGCTGCTGGGTGCACGGCCGGACACACGCCAGTTCCGCCACCACGCCGCCAACTTGCTGGATGTGGACGTCCTGATCGTGGACGAGGCCTCGATGGTGCACCTGGAAATGATGGACGCGTTGCTGCTGGCCTTGCCCGCCACAGCGCGTCTGGTGCTGCTGGGCGACAAGGACCAGCTGGCCTCGGTCGAAGCGGGTGCGGTGCTCGGGGATCTTTGCCGCGACGCCGCGCAGGGCCGCTACAGCCCAGCCACCGCACAGTATGTGGAAGACGTGACGGGCCAGAGGCTGCCCGCCGAATACATGGTCCAGCATGGCGCCGAACCGCCTCTGGCGCAGCAGACCGTGATGCTGCGCCAGAGCCGCCGCTTCAAGGGGACGATCGGCCAACTGGCGCTGGCCGTCAACCGTGGAGATGCGCCGGCTGCGCGCGCCATCGTTTCGGCTGCATCGGCTGCGGTGCGTGCCCTTCAGCCACCCAGCCCCCGAGCCGTGTGCGAGCTGGCGCTGGGCGCTTCCGGCCAGGCTTCCTGTGCCGATTACCTGCGCCTGATGCAGCAAGGACCGGCGGGGCAGGGCGAGGAGCTGCACGCCGACTGGGTGCGCAATGTCCTGCAGGCCTTCGAGCGTTTTCGCATCCTGTGCGCGGTGCACCAGGGAGATTGGGGCACCGAAGGCCTGAACGCCGCTGTGCAAAATTCACTGGCGGACCAGGGTCTGCTCAAGCCGCAAGGCGAATGGTTTGCCGGACGGCCCGTGATGGTCACGCGCAACGACGCGCAAATGGGCGTCTTCAACGGCGACGTGGGCGTGGTGTTGCCCAACCCCGAAGGCAAGCCCAAGGTTTGGTTCCTCGATGGCCAGGCGCTGCGCTCGGCCAGCGTGATGCGCCTGCCCCAGGTCGAAACGGCCTTCGTGATGACGGTCCACAAAAGCCAGGGCTCGGAGTTCGAGCACACCGTGCTGGTGTTGCCGCCCGGTGCTGCAGAAGTGTTGTCGCGCGAACTGGTCTACACCGGCATCACGAGGGCACGCGAGCAGTTCACCTTGATCGAGGCTGAAGCAGGCTTGCTTGACGCAGCCGTGGCCAGACCCAGTGTGCGTGCCAGCGGTTTGCTCCAGTGGTGGTCTTAGCCTGCGGTTTGCAGGCTGAAAGTCCGTCTGCAGTCAGTTCGCGTAACCCTCGCATGCGCCCGCATTCGGCTTGCCACGGCATTCGCGCAGCAGGCGTCGCTCGCGGTCGGCACGGGTTTCGCCGTGGCCGGTGTTCAGTGGGGGTTTTGGGGCTTTGACTTTGCGCGTCTTTTTCGCGGTACTGGCAGCATCCTTGGCCAGTACACCCGTCTGCATCAGCAGGCCGGCCGCAAACACCAGACATACACCCATCAGCATTTTTTTCATCTTTGTCTCCCTGAAGCTGGTGATGCCATCTTAGGCCGCAGTGGTGCGCTCGCCAAGGGGTGGGTCCGAGAGTTCAAACTCTGATTACGATTGGGGCATGCAGCATCCCACCCCTTTCCTTCGCCAGACTGTCCTGCAGCTTGAAGAATCCCGCATCCGCGAAGTCGCCAACGCGGGCATGGGCCGATCCGATGTGCTGGCCTTCTGGTTCGGCGAGTCCGACGAAGTCACACCCGAAGTCGTGCGCCAGGCGGCCATCGAATCCCTGCAAAAGGGCGAAACCTTTTATGCCCACAACCTCGGCTTGCCTGAACTGCGTCAGGCGGTGGCCGACTACATGAGCGGCCTGCATGGCCCGATCGGCATGGACCGCATCGCCATCACCTCGGGTGGCGTGAACGCCCTGATGCTGGCTTTCCAGGCGCTGGTGGATGCGGGCGACGAAGTGGTCGCCGTCACGCCCGTCTGGCCCAATCTGACTGCCCAGCCACAGGTCATGGGCGGGCGCCTCAAGTGCGTGAGCCTGCGCCCGGAGGGTGGCGAGTGGGTGCTGGACATGGCTGCGCTCCAGGCGGCGGTGACCTCGTCCACCCGCGTATTGGTGCTCAACGCGCCCAACAACCCGACCGGCTGGAGCCTCTCGCGCGCCGAGCAGCAGGCCATCCTCGACCACTGCCGCCAGACGGGCACCTGGATCCTGGCCGACGAGGTCTATGAGCGCCTGTATTACGAACCCACCTCCAAAGGCTGCGCCCCGTCCTTTCTGGACATCGCTGTCCCCGACGATCGCCTGGTGGTGGTGCACAGCTTCTCCAAGAGCTTTTTGATGACCGGCTGGCGCATGGGCTGGCTGGTCATGCCCCCGGCCATGACCCAACCCGTGGGCAAACTCATCGAGTTCAACACCTCATGCGCCTCGGTCTTTACCCAGCGCGCCGCCATCGCCGCCCTGCAGCACACGCGAGACATTACCCCGCGTGTGGTGTCCCACCTCAAGACCTGCCGCGACACCCTGGTGCCGCTGCTGCAGGCTATTCCCGGCGTGCAGGTGGCACCCGCCAAGGGCGGCATGTATGCCTTTTTTCGTCTGCAGGGCCATCCGGACAGCGTGCAAACCGCCAAGCGCCTGGTGACCGAAGCCGGACTGGGCCTGGCCCCCGGCGAAGCTTTTGCGCCCGAGGCAGCGGGCTGGCTGCGCTGGTGTTTCGCCTCCAAAGACCTGGGGCGGCTGGAGCAGGGCGTCGAACGCCTCA
>JACCDS010320766.1_pt1 | contig 19188 bp, 15 predicted proteins | sample 7446441 | NCBI WGS metagenome assembly JACCDS01 (sample SAMN15323445, study PRJNA562643) | freshwater metagenome | isolation source: river surface water | place: USA:Blue River Watershed | collected 2017-08-17
AACTGGCGCCCGGCGATGCAGTACCACTCAACAGTTACCCCGGCGCTATCGCGCAAATTATTACTAACCTGATTACCAATTCCATTCACCACGCCTTTGCCCACACTGAACACAAACGCATTCACATTGCGCTGGAAACCCATGCCGATAAAATACTGCTTCACTACCGCGACAACGGCAGCGGTATTCCCGTCGAGATTCGCGATAAGATTTTTGAACCCTTTTTTACCACCGCGCGCCGCACCGGAGGCTCCGGTTTGGGCTTGTCGATTGTGTATAACCTGATCACGCAGAAATTGGGCGGGGAAATAGAAATCGCAGAGGATCAAAGCCAAGGGGCACAGTTTTTGATTTACTTGCCCTCCGGCGGCGTTACCGCCGGGAGCAAATAACGGCTAGCGCTGCCGGATTTTAAAAAACTCCATCATTTCCTGTAGCTGAATGGCCTGGTTGCTCATCTCTTCAGCCGTGGCATTCAGCTCCTCGGCAGCGGCGGCATTAACCTGGGTGGTTTGCGCCATTTGACTTACTGCCGCATTAATTTGATCCAGCCCGGTGGTTTGTTCGCGGGAGGCAGCACTGATTTCCTGCACCAGATCCGCTGTTTTGCGAATGCCCGGCAACATTTCATCCAACAAACTACCCGCCCGCTCGGCCAGCGCCACACTTTGGCTCGCCACGGAGCCAATGTCTTTGGCCGCTTCCTGGCTGCGCTGGGCCAATTGGCGCACCTCGGCGGCGACCACGGCAAACCCGCGCCCATGTTCACCAGCGCGGCCTGCTTCAATCGCCGCATTTAAGGCAAGCAGGTTGGTCTGATAGGCAATCTCATCCACCAACCCGATTTTCTGCGCAATCTGGCGCATGGCCAGCACAGTTTCGCGCACGGCTTCGCCCCCTTGCGCGGCAGTTTGGGCGCTGCTGCTGGCAATGCCATCAGTGGTGCTGGCATTGTCGGAATTCTGCGCAACAGCAGAGGAGATTTCCTCCACCGAAGCACTGGTTTCCTCCACGGTGGCCGCCTGCTGGGTAGCTGCTTGCGACAGGTTTTGGGAGGTGCTGCCAATCTGCTCGCTCGATTGCACCAAGCCTTCGGCAGAGCTGCGAATACTGGCAATAATGGCGACCAGTTTCTCGCTCATGGTTTGCATGGCCGTGAGTAGCTGGGCGATTTCATCCTCGCCGCGCACCTGAATCGCAACCCGCAAATCGCCGTCAGCAAGGCGCAACGCCGCGATACGCGCCGATTCGATCGGGTTTAACACCCACAAACGAATACACCAGATCAGAATCGTCGCCACCACCAGAATACTGATCAGGCCAATAATGATGGCCGTGGTGCGCATCGCAATAACCGTTTCCATCATGCGCTCCGTGGGCACAGTGACCTTGAATGACCAAGGCGTGGTAGTCGCACCAACAATCACCGGCACCGAGACCTCATAGGTTTCAGTATCCAACACATCGTTAAAGCGGTAGCGCCCCAGCACCTTGCCAGCGCTGATTGCCGCTTCCAGTTCCGGGTCATCCACCTGGGTGCCAACTCGCTCGGGCTGGGCATCACCTACATATACCCCGGTATTGGAAAACAGGCTGGCGTAGCCTGTCTCATAGGGTTTGAGCTTGCTGACTTCGGCCTGGTAATCCGACAAGGCGATATCCACACCGGCCACCCCCAGGAATCGGCCAGAGTCAATAATGGGAACCACCACGGTGGTGATCAATGTGTCTTTGCCTGCCACCTTATAGATGTAAGGCTCAATCAGGGTCTCAGCCCGATTGGCTTTGGGCAGCAGGTAAAAATCCCCCGCACCGGGCGTGTCATAGTCCACCAGCGATTCAACCTCCAATGTGCCGCTGCCGCGATTCCAATAGGGCAGGAAACGGCCGGAAGCATCGTGGGCGCTAGTGTTGCGATAGTCGTTATCGCGATTATCAAAGGCATTGGCCTCCCAGCCTGACCACACCCCCAGAAAGGTCGGGTTTTGCGCCAACACTTCTCGCAACAGCGCATTGGCCACGGCGCGATCGGGGTTAACCTTGCGCAGCCCGGCCAAGGCATAGGCCAGGGTGCGCGAGGCGTTCATCGCATTTTCCAACTGATTTTTCACATCCAATGCTTCGTGCTGTGCCAGCTCGGCAGCATAGGTGACCGCCAGATCGCGCTGCATTTTGCTGGCCTGGGCATTCATCACCCACAGGATGATCACGTAACTAATCACGACCAACACAATAATCGACATCATTTTGGCGTTGAGGCTGTTCAACTTCATGGCAAATGCTTCCTGTTTTTTTTCTATGGATGGGAGCAAGAACGCCAAACTGGCGCCCATACAAACATACTAAGTATCAGCATAGCCGCAAAAATGGACTTGGCGACAAACCGGTATGAGGGTTATTACCCTACCCAAGCGCTACTGGTAAGCACTCGCCCATAGGCCTACAATTCCCCCCTTTGTCCTAAACTGGTCGTACACGCCCCCGAGCATTATGAGTTCATCGCTATTACCGGAACGCCCGCTGCTGATTTCCCCGTCGCTGGCGGCCACTATCGGGCTGGAAGAGGCCTGCATGTTGTCGATTTTGGGCGATATGGCGACCTATTTGCCGTTGCATCCGGCCAACAATCGCCAGTGGCTGGATATTGATGAAAGCTGGGTGAGCCGACTCATGCCTTTCTGGACGGATTTTGATGTACAGCGCATCAGCCGCAGCTTGAAAGACAAAGGCATTATCCTGCTCGCCTCCGCGCCCTATGTGGACAGCCGCCGCCTGACCCTGGCGTTTGATGATGCCAGCACCGCGCCCTTCGCCCAGCCTGCACCCGCCGCCATAGCGCCGATTGCAGCCATGGCCCCGGCGATCAATAGCGGTGCGACGCTGATATCGCCCAACTGGCAGCCGGATCAGGAACTGCTGCGCCAGATCGCCCAATACAATATTCCGCTGGATTTTGTGCGCCTGCAGGTGCCCGAGTTTGTGACCTACTGGCGCGAGCGCGGTGAGACCAACCACTCCTGGGGCGCCAAGTTTTTAAAAGATTTGCTGCACAAATGGCGCAACTACGAAACCCAAATCGCCCGCCAACAGCGCGAAGAACAGGAGCGCAACAGCCGCGACCGCGATACCGAATTCCTTCAGCGCGACCTGGAAACCGCCATGCACAGCCAGTGGCGCCCGAGTAAAGATGCCCTTGAAGTCTTGGTCAAACACGCCAATATCAGCCTCGCGTTTGTGGAGGATTCCATCCCGGAATTTGTCGTCTACTGGCAGGAGCGCGGCGATGTGGGCCGCACCTGGAACAGCAAGTTTATCCAGCATGTAAAACGCCAGTGGCAGCGCTACCACTCGGCGCTGGAACACGATACCGAGCCCAAGCGTATTCCGGAGAACTGGAACCCCAGTAAAGATGTCTATGACGTTTTGAAACTGGCCAATATCGATTTGAAATTTGCGCAGCAGCAAGTGGCCGAATTTGTATTGTTCTGGCGCGACAGCAATCAGGTCTACGCCAGTTGGAACACCAAATTTTTGCAACACGTGAAATACCACTGGGCCAAACAACACGCCCTGGCAACCGTTAATTCGCAGCAGGTTAATCCAAATGCAGGACAGCAATTCGCTAATCAACCAGGTCGCACACGAGATAGCAGCCTCGCACAACAGCTCAACGACCGCAGCTGGGCAAGCTAACCATCACAAGGATCGCACAGGTGAACAGGCCGCGCCGACTGATGGGCATATCGATGCTATCAATCAGGTGTTTGCGCTGTTTCGCATCAATTATCACAACCAGTATTACGCGGCGTTTAAAGACAATGAACTGCTCAATCAAGCGCGCCGCCTGTGGTTGAATTCGCTCGCGCAGTTTGCGCCGGAAACGATTTTGCGCGGTGCGCGCAAGGTGATAGAAGAGTCAGAATACCTGCCCACACTTAACCGCATGATCCGCGCCTGTCAGGGCGACCCGGAAAAATTCGGCCTGCTCGATGCCCATGCCGCCTATGTGGAAGCTTGTCGCGCGCCCAGCCCGAAATCGGCGCACCACTGGAGCCACCCAGCGGTCTACCACGCGGGGTGTGCTAGCGATTGGTATTTTTTGATGACCAATCCCGAGAAGGTTGCCTTCCCGATTTTTGAGCGTCACTACCTGAAATTGTGTGAGCGCGTAATGAATGGCGCCGAGTTGCCCGCACCCAACGTGCAATTGCTACCGGAGACCATTGAAACGCCGCTCACCAAAGAGGAAAACCTCAAGCGCATGGAAGCCCTGCGCAAACAACTCGATTTATAACCCTTTCCTGTTCACCTGTTGGTAATCCCTGTTATGAATAAACACGCGTCACAATGGCTGTTGGGTTTAGCACTGATCGCCTTTCCAATCGCCACCCTGGTTCTGGTGTTAGGGATGATGTCCGTACCGCTGCAACAGCTCATACTCGATGACGATGAGCTTACCTCCAATACACTGTTGCCCGACTTTGCCGCCATTGAACAAACACCCGAGCGCAAGGCACAATTTTTGGAGATGCTGCGCCCGCTGGTCGACGAAAAAAATACCAAACTGTTAAAGTCCCGCGAGCGGTTGCTAAAGATCAAAGAAGAATGGGACAGCAGCGCAACACTCACCGGGGTCAATAAGCGCAATTTGGCGCGGCTGCGCGAAAAATTCCACGTCACCTATGAAACCTACCCGGAAGATGCACGCGCCATAGAGATTTTATTACTGCGGGTGGATGTAATCCCACCGGCGATGGTGATGGCACAAGCGGCGGTTGAATCCGGCTGGGGCACCTCCCGCTTTGCCGAGGAAGCCCACAATTTATTTGGCCACTGGTGCTATAAACCGGGCTGTGGCCTAGTACCCAGCCGCCGCGCAGCCAACGCCAAACACGAGGTTAAGAAATTTAACAATGTTGAAGAATCGCTTACGGCATACTTCAACAACATTAACACCCACAATGCCTATCGCCCCTGGCGCCAATTGCGCGCGCAATTGCGTCATGATGAAACGCGCTTCACCGGCAGCACCATGGTGGCCGAGCTGGGCAAATACTCCAGCCGGGGCCCTGCGTACATTCACGAATTACGCACCGTCATTCGCAGTAACCGACTTGAATAATGGATAAGCTCGAATAAGAGATAGACTCGAATAATTAACACCAACTTTCACCCAGCAAGGATTACCTATGTGTAAACGATTGGTTATTTCACTCTGCACCCTGGCACTGGCCAGCAGTGCTGGCGCGATTGCCCAGATGCAATCCCAACCCCAGGATGGATTGCCTCTGGCATACCACATCTCCGGTCAGGCGACCTACACCAGAATCAAAGCCTCGGGCGAAAGCTTTTCCCCCAGCCTGTTTCAATTTCGCGCCGATGTGGAAGCGACCAATGGCATGCTTGATGGCATAGGCCTGCAAGGCATGGTGGGCGTCCCCATGAGCAATGCAGAAAAACATGGCATGACGCTGGAGATCAAACAGCAAACCGGCGCCTACATCACCCTCTCCAACCCGGATTACGAGCCGGGCGATTTGCGTGTCAGCATTTTGCTGGGCTACGCCTCTACCGAGCTGGAAACGCACCTGCCCAGCCTTGGTAATGCCCAAAAAGATCGCTTTGGCGGGTTTAGCTACGGCTTCTCGCTGCAAGACCGGGTGAAAGAAGGCAAAAACTATTATTGGGCGCTGGATTGCGCGCGCTATTTCAAAGATGACAATTTAAGTATTGATGGCTGTGGCCTGGGAGTTTCCTATGCGTTCTAAATCTCCACTGACCCTGGCAACCCTTATCAATACCAAGCGTATTTCACTGGCCATAGTGCTTGCTCTGGGTAGCGGCGCCCTGATCAGTTGTGGCGGCGGTGGCGACAGCGCTCGCGTTGCGCAAACTGTCGATGCCAGCAAAAATGGCGTTACCCGCATCGAATTGGAAGACAACGAGGGCTATGCCCACTTCAAAGGCACCTTGCAACTCAACCTGAATGGACGCAACAGCGAAAACGCTCTCACCAACCTCAACAGCAAAGCCAGTTGGAAGCTCAGCGATACCAGTTTGGGCAGCATTAGAAACGGTTTATTTACCGCCGCCGGTAAGCCGGGCGAGCTGATCGTTACCGCAGAGTATGCTGGCCTGAGCACAACCCAGAATATTATTGTGTCCGATGCCAATCTGATCAGCATCAGCGTAACGCCGGCAAACAGCTCAGTCGATGAGTGCAAAAATGCCAGCTTCACTGCCAATGCCTTGTTTGATAACGGGTTAACGCTGGAATACCCCCTGACCTGGGCCATTACCGAGGGCGCAACACTCGCCAGTTTCAATGACGACACCAAGGGCGAGTTGAGCACCAAAAATAGCGGCACAGTGAGCATTGTGGCGCGCGGGAAAAATAACAGCGACGAGACCATCAGCTCCCCAGTGTTGAATTTCCCGATCAATGATTCCCTGGTCAGCGTGGCACTGCGCTCCGACAAAACACTGAATATGCGCGAAGGAGAGTCCGCAACAGTCACACTGACAGGCACCTACAACGACAACAGCACAGCCGTTATTACCAGTAACAGTAACTTGACCGCTGCGCCGAGCGCATCGCTGACGATTGAAGGCGCCAAAATTACCGCCAAAAATGGCAGCTATGCCGGAACCGATGTTGTCCTGACCGGTAGTTGCGGCGGCCAGACCAATGACTTAACTATTGTGGTCCTGAAAAAACAAATCAAATCCATTGAGATTAAAAACAGCAACGGTGGCTCCGACAACCTGTCAGTCACCAAAGGCGGCAATCTGGACTTAAATATCACCGCCACATTCGCTGATGATTCGACAGACAGCAATTACGACTACAAGGTCAATTGGTCGATTGTGGATTCCAAATCAGATGACTTTGACGATGATCTGATCACCCTGGATCAAACCGGCAAGTTAACTATCAGTGGGGATCTGAATCTCGCCCTCAACCAGCAGCTCAAGCTGGTGGTGCGCGCTGAAGTCCGCGATGAAAACGATAAAGTTGTCACCAACGCCCAAGGCCAACAATTGGTGGATGAAATCAATATCGTTGTAAGGCCATAACACCAAGGGTGTAAACCTGTTTCAGGACGAGATAGCGTGTCGACAAAAGGCGAGCCGGTAATCGGTTCGCCTTTTTTTATGGATCGGGCTTGGGCAGCATCAAAACACTAATGATAACGATTTGTATTCATGTTATTGTGCGCATCCCATTTTGACGCCTAATCCCGCATTGGAGCCACTTCCGTGAAATCTAGACTCTTGCCGCTCTCGGCAGCCATATTGCTTTGCATCCACCCGCATTTAAGTTTTGCCCAGGGCGCTACCGGTAATACTGGCGCCCAGAAAAGCCAGCGAGCAGGAACCAACGTTGAAGAGGTTATTGTGACGGGCAAGTACGGTGTCAGCCAAACCAAGACACTGGATACCGCCACAGGCTTGGGCTTGACGCTGGAAGAAACGCCGCAGTCCGTATCGATCCTGACATTTGAACGGATGAAAGATCAAAACATCACCTCTATTCTGGACGCTGTAAACAGCGCCGTGGGTGTGACCTCGGAAGAAGTGGATAACGTGCGTAACAGTTTTTATTCGCGCGGCTTCCAGATCGATAGCTACCAAATCGACGGCGTACCTACCTCATGGAGTTTGGGCGGCGATTCAGGTGAAACAGTTGCTGATACCGTTATTTATGAACGTATTGAATTTGTGCGCGGGGCAACTGGTTTGATGACTGCAGTAGGTGATCCGTCTGCTTCTATCAACCTCGTACGCAAACACGCCAACAGCAAAGAGTTAAGCGGTTTTGTTGATGTAGGCGTTGGTAGCTGGGATAAAAGAACACTCACCGCTGATGTCGCTACCGGCCTGAATGAAAGTGGCAGCGTACGTGGCCGCTTGGTTGGCCGTTATCAAGGTGGTGAATCCTTCGTTGATTATCTCGAAGATGACAAAAGTACTCTGTACGGGGTAATGGAAGCCGATTTAACTGATACAACTTTAGTGCGCGTTGGCGCGAGCTATCAGCACAATGATCCGAAAGGTGCGACCTGGGGTGTATTGCCCGCCTTCTTCTCTGACGGCACCCGCCCCGACTGGGATGTTTCCAAAACGACAGCGATGGATTGGACTCGCTGGGAATCGACCAACACCAACTACTTTGCCAGTTTGAATCACTCATTTGCCAATGGATGGGAGTTGCTCGCCAACTACAACCATATGTTGTACGAAACAGATACTCGTTTGCTTTACGTCGCCACGCCATGGAATTCCACAACTGGATATACCTACCTGGATAAAGCAACCGGTTCAGGTCTGACTGCTCAACGCTACCGCAGCGATGGAAAATCCGAACAAGATAGTTTCGATATCCAACTGAAAGGTGATTTCAACCTGTTTAACCAAACCCATGATTTTGTTGCGGGTGCTTTATACAGCGATCAATCAGCCAAAACCTTTACCCAATTGCCACTGGGTGGCGACATGAGCAGCGGTTACGACCAAATACCCGTTAACAACTTTTACAACTGGAGCAACGTGCAAGAACCCGAATGGGATACCACTCGCACCCAGTCCCAGGGTAGCGATACCGAACAACAAGGCTATTACGCGGCAACTCGCCTTTCCGCCACCGACAAGCTCAAATTTATTTTAGGCGGACGTTTGGCAACCTGGGAGCGCAACGGTTTTGATTGGAGCGGTGTAGTTGACTATGGGGATAAAAATGAATTTATCCCCTACGCTGGCGCACTCTATGACCTGACCGATGTTCATCGCGTCTACGCGAGCTACACCGAAATATTCAAACCGCAAAACAACCTTGATGCCAATGGTGACTTCCTTGATCCGCAAGTGGGTGAGAGTGCAGAAATTGGGTTGAAGAGCCGCTTCCTGGATGATCGCCTGCAAACCACGATTGCCTACTTTGATATCCAGCAAGACAACCTTGCGCAAATTGATACCTATTATGTGGGTACACCCGAGCAAAGAACGGCATACATAGGCGCCAAAGGTGCACAGAGCAAAGGCTTTGAAATTGAAGTTGTTGGACAACCTGTCGACGGCTGGAACCTGAGTGCAGGCTACTCGCAATTCAGCATTGAAGATGCCAATGGCAACGACCTGAACACCGATAACGCCACCAAATCGATCAAGTTATTTACCTCTTACCAATTTGGCGGGGCACTTGAAAAATTAATGCTGGGCGGCGGCGTGAATTGGCAAAATGAAACCTACTCCGAAGGTATAAACCCCATTGACCAAGCCGACCGATTAACGCAGGATGCCTATGCACTGGTCAGCCTAATGGCGCGCTACGCCTTTACTGATGACCTCAGCGTACAGTTCAATGCGGCCAATGTGACCGATGAAAAATACTACTCACAAGTGGGTTACTTCAGCACCTACCGCTACGGCACTCCGCGCAACTACACCCTGAGCCTTAACTACAAGTTCAACTAATCCGCTCCACACCGCAGGCCATGCAACATGGCCTGCGGTTCTTTGGGCAAACCATCACCCCTCCGGCATTGCAAGGTCAAAAGGCACCACCAACTCCTGGCTTTCCGCCGCCGTTTCAACCTCCAAACGCACCGGTAATTCGCTGATCTCCACAATCAGTTGCGGCTCACCAAACACCGCCGAATAGTACGGAGGCTGACTGATTAATTTGCCGTCCCCATCAAAAGCTTTTAACCCGACAATTTCGTCATAGGCACCTTGCACGCTAAACACCAATCGCCCGGTCTTCCACTCATGCAATTGCAAACTGGACTTGGTGCCAGTCCACACCGGCCCCAATGTAAAAGGCACAGATTCGGCATGCACAGCCGTGGGCAAAAAGAAGCGCAGCTCACCGCGCAATTGCTTGATATTGTCTGTGCGGATATCCGCCGCCTTGAGCGAAAAGTCTGCCCTGAGCCACGGTGTTTTTTCATCTGGCTGATACACATTATTGAGCGTGATACCGCCCTGCCGCTCAAAAGACAAAGGCACCAAGGTGTTGACGGGATAGTGTTGCGCGCCAGCATCCTGCACCTGCTCCATATAAAGCTGGGCGACGCTCATGCGCTCATAAAGCGGCAAGGCGATATCGGTATAAACCGCTCCCTCAATCGACAGGCCTGCCGCGTTGTTGGTGCGCACATCGCTAATAGCCAGTAATGCAGGTGCAGCGCTCACACTGGTTTTGGGTGGATCAAACGGGAACTCATTAATGACAGGTGCCTGCGCAGCAATAAATTGTTCAAATTGCTGTTCGCGAATCGGCTCTGGAAATGCTTTCGCCACAACAAACGCTTTTTCCGGTGGGGCGATACGATTCAGCTCAAAATCATAACGCTGGTTTTCTATCGCACTGGCGACAACAATTTCAGCCTTCTCGACCGTGCCTTTAAAATCCAGGCTGGCGGATTTACCCGATCCCCAAAATAAACTGCTGCGCATCGCGCTACTGGATGACAAGGGTTTGTTCGCAGCGTTCAATGCATTCACTTGTAGCAAATGCTCGGTTGCACCCGAATATTCAAAACGCAGGGAGCTGGCACCCGTGGATTTAAAGCGAATGCGCGTACCGTGCAAATCCACCAACTTTCCTGCCAGTGGTGCATCGATAATTTTCGTCTCTACACTCAACGGCAAATGGTAGTCGATATAGCCCTTTATTCGCGCCACCTGCCCCAGGTTCACGCCTGCGGGCAGCGCAATAGTTTTTCCGCCCGTCAGTGCACGACCGGGAACAAACTGGCCATCCTGAATTCGATTGATCGCATAACTGTATTGAATCGCCTCCGGTTCACGCGGATCAGATTCACCGCAAGCAGGGGCAATAGCCAACAACGAATTGCCTTGTTGATCCAACACATCGGTCACTACTAAAAAAGCCGTGCTGCTTTCATTGCCAAGATTCGGCAAGTCGTAAGCTTTTACACCAACTTTTACTTGTATACGGCCATCCTGTAACGCCAGTGATTCAACCCCCAAACCAAAAGGGCCCGCCGCCGTTTTATAAACCGCATCCATAAAATCATCTTGTGGAGCAAAAGGTATTAACTGCTCGCGGTGAGCCTTCGCAAAGCGCGCCGGGTTTTCATCGATCACCTCCTGCTGCACAACAGCGGACTGTTCTGTCGCAGTAGAAATACTCAACATTGAGCTGAGTAATGCGCTGAGTTCATCGTTTATCTGCTGGTCAAAGCGAATGCTCGCTTGCAATTGTTGCGCGCTGTGATTCAACTGCAAGCGATCATAAATGGCACTGACTTCAGGCCAATCCTGTGCGATTTGTTGGCGCGTTTTATCCAGCGTTGTTTGTAGCGTTTTGTGCGTATTATTAATAAATTGCTGATCGCGACTGATAAGACTCAGGTTGATATTTACTCCTTTGCTCACCAGATCGGGGTCGGCATCAAGATAAACCTCAGTAACTGGCCCCATTTCAGCGGCCATTTTTCCCAAGGCATATTGCACTATACCCGCCTCCTCCGCCCGCCAGCGCGCTGGAGAAAATATAGCGAGAGAGAACAGTTTTCCGCCCAACCCTTGTTGCCAATGCGTCAGATCCACACCGGCTTGCGCTTTATTATTTAACCGCAGGGCAATGCGTTTTACTGCGGCGGGTGCGCCGATGAGCAACTGGCCCTGACTGAGTTGCGCCAATATCGGCTCGTGTTTCACGCAACCATTAGTGTCTGGCGGCATCAACCAAATGCCATCGCCATCTTGTCGATCTATGCGGTAATGCTCATTGAGCACACGGGTTATTTTTTCAGGCGCAAAATTGCCGCGAGCGACAATCGCCACCTCCATGGTATTCGTTGCCAGCACAGCGGCATAAACCTGTGTGGCTTGTTGTGGTATATCACTATCCGGGCGCGCCAGAATGCGCCATAAATCGGTATCCGCACCGGGAAGATTATGCAACTGCTCCGCATTCGCCATCTCAGGATCAAGCTTGCGCATGAGTTCAAGGTCCACCCGCGCGATGGCGAGTAATTGCGGGTCTGCCATGGCAGCGAGCAAGGTTTTTTCTTCATCGCTCACCGCCGACAATAACCAGCGATTTAAATACCCCTGCTGCCACACTACCGCTGCACTTGCTACCAGCACGATCAAACACACCAGAGAACCCACCAGCCATTTACGCAGGTGCCGAGGCGGCGATACATCCGATTGCGAAGGCGGAGGCAAGCTTGACTGGACGGGAGAATCTGGCGGGATCTTGTCGGGCGCAGGGGAAGGTTCATGAATAACCGGAGCTGGCTCAGCAACCTCTTCCACTATGGATAACACCGTCCCCGCCTTGGCAAAGGCGCTCTGCCAACGCGCTGCCAGCAGCGCATCATCTACACGTTTGATAACGCAGGCTTTACCACTGAATAATGATTGTTCGATGCGCTCGGGCGATTGTTTTAAGAGTAGCGACAGTTTTGCAATGACATCCGCGCGAAGGGCACCCTCGGCCAATTCGCCGCGAAAGACTAATTTGTACATATCCAATCCTTAATACATGACAGGTATAACATTATTGTTATTGTTTTACGCTCAGCCTTTATCGACTAATCGCGGTAGGTCCAATTGCCTTGTTTATCCGTTGCCAGCCATTGTTGGGTGTACCAATAAAAGCGACCTTTTTCTCCTGCATAGGCAGTGCAGTTGTAACGGGTACGACCAGTACCTAAAGGCTTATTTGGTTGCACCCACAATTTATTGTCGATAACAGCCGTGGTAATAGCGCCCTGCCCAGTGGCAAAACAATTGATTTTTTTCAACAGGCTATCATCGCTCAGTGTTAACACCAGCCAGGGTTTTTCGCTCTCACGCACAATCAGGTTTTCCTGTTTCTGTTTGTTGTCGCCATAAAATTCAACCTCAGTAAGTGGCATAGGTTTGGTGTTGACCTTGAGAATAAAATCATCCAACGCCGTGAAGCTGCCACCAAATGGAAACCGTGGCACAGACTGCAAATCACCTTTGCCATAAAGCGCACCGGACTGTTGCCCAAACGCGATGTAACCTAATTTTTTAGCGATGCGCTGCACATCCACATCGTACTCGCCAAAGGGATAAGCGAGGATCATGGGCGCAGTTCCAATTTCCTGTTTGATTTTTTGCTGGGCGTTATTAATGTCTTGCGTGATACGGTCGCGCCACTGCGCGGCAGATTCACTCCCCTCGCGCCGGGGCAAGTGGGTGTGACTGCTGCTGTGGTTGGCAATGGTTGCACCCGCTTTTGCCATTTCACGCAACTGATCCCAATTTACAAATATTTTTCCGGTACCAACCGCGTCAGTGTTCACAAAAAAGGTAAATGGCCAACCGCGTTTTTTTAATCGGGGAAATGCGGATTCGTATACCGATGCATAGGAATCATCAAAACAGATGGCCACAGTTTTATCCGGCAGCGGCTCGCCTTTGCGCAATTTTTCAGTGAGTTCCAGTAATGGCACCACCGTAAAATTATTCTTGTCCAGGTAATCCATCTGCGCTTCAAACGCCGCGGGACTGATGCTGGTTGACTTGGGCGTGGTATCGCTGACATGGTGATATAAAATCACCACTGCCGCCGAAGCTGGCAGTGCCAGGTACGCAATCATCGCCACCATCACACGCATCAAATAGTTCATCGCCCTACCCCAGCTTAATCTGCTTGAACAAAACGCAAGCCCACACCGGAGGGCTCTACACGCACCACTTCCATTTCCAATACAGGTGCATCTTCCATTAAACCTTGTACCTGCCCTTTCAAGCGTGTACCTACCGGTGGAATATGTTCGGGCTCCAGCACCACAAAAACACCGCCATCGGAAACATCGCGCGTTTTAACCTGCAACTCGCCAATGGAGTCATGGGCGATGTTAATGCGGCAACTAAAATTGGTGCGCACATGACGACGCTGTTCTTTATCACTCATAGCCACTCCTGATCCATTATTGATTGTCGGCCACAGGGCCTGTGCAGCAAAAAATAGCTGGCAAAAATAAAGGCGGATAACCGCCTTTATTGCATTACTTTATTTATCACTCACTTCCGCTTTATCCACCTTTTGGAAACCGCGCGGCAGTTTATTACCGCGGCGACCACGCTCGCCTTTGTAATGCTCAAGGTCTGCAGCTTTTAAGGTAATAAAGCGCTTGCCCGAATGCAGGGTTAACAATTGGCCGGGGTGAATAACGGCCAACGCCACGACAAACTCTTCGCGTGTTTGTACCTTGGCTGCCGGTATATTCATAATTTTGTTGCCCTTGCCTTTTGCCAGTTCAGGCAATTCAGTCACCGGGAACACCAGCAGGCGACCATCGTTACTCACAGCCGCCAACTGCACCTGCTCGGGTGAATTAATTAATTGCGGCGGTAATACTTGCGCACCTTCCGGCAGGGTCAGCAGTGCTTTACCGGCTTTGTTTTTACTGGTGAGGTCTTCCAACTTGGCAACAAAACCGTAACCGGCATCGGATGCAATCAGCACGCGTTGCGTGTCAGCGCCCATTAATGCGCCCTCAAAGGTTGCGCCGCTGGGCGGACTGATGCGGCCACTCAAAGGCTCGCCCTGCCCCCGTGCGGATGGCAAGTTGTGCGCTGGGACTGAATAGCTGCGCCCGGTTGAGTCGATCAAAATAACCTGCTGGTTACTCTTGCCTTGCACCGCAAATTTGAAACTGTCGCCCGCTTTGTAACTCAAGCCGGTTGGGTCTATATCGTGACCTTTGGCGGCGCGAATCCAGCCTTTGTCAGAAATCACCACCGTCACCGGGTCAACACTGAGCAATTCCGTTTCGCTCAGTGCTTGTGCTTCGGCGCGCGCCACAATGGGTGAGCGACGATCATCACCAAAGGCGTCGGCGATTTGAATTAATTCTTTGCGCACCAGATTTTTTAATTTCACCGCTGAATCAAGAATTTTGAGCAAACCATCGCGCTCTTTTTCAAGCGCGGTTTTCTCTTCCAGAATTTTCATTTCTTCCAAACGCGCTAACTGGCGCAATTTGGTTTCCAGAATATATTCGGCTTGCATTTCAATCAGGTTGAAACGCTTCATGAGCACGGGCTTGGGATTATCTTCCTCGCGGATAATGCGAATTACTTCATCCACATTGAGGAACACCACCATCAAGGCCGCCAAGCGCAGCAAGCGCTCTTCCACTTTTTCCAGGCGATGCTGCAAACGACGGCGCGTAGTAACCGTTCTGAAACTGAGCCACTCGCTCAAAATTTTCACTAGCGATTTCACCGCCGGGCGACCATCGATACCGATCATGTTCATGTTGACGCGATAGGTACGCTCAAGCTCGGTGGTAGCAAACAAATGTTGCATCACCTGTTCCAAATCAACGCGATTGGAGCGCGGGATAATTACCAGGCGAGTGGGATTTTCATGGTCAGATTCATCGCGCAAATCGGCAACCATCGGCAATTTTTTCGCCTGCATTTGCGCAGCAATTTGCTCGAGGATTTTTGCACCGCTCACTTGATGCGGCAGTGCGGTGATAATAATATCGCCGGATTCTTCATCCTTTTGCCAGACCGCACGCATGCGCACACTGCCGCGCCCGGTCTCGTACATTTTGATCAGCTCTTCACGCGGCGAAATAATTTCCGCCTCGGTAGGCATATCCGGGCCAAGAATGTGCTGGCATAAATCGTTGATCGTCGCCTGCGGATTATCGAGCAAATGTACACAGGCATTCACCACTTCGCGCAAATTGTGCGGCGGAATATCCGTCGCCATGCCCACTGCAATACCGGTGGTGCCGTTTAATAACACGTTGGGGACACGCGCAGGCAGCACCATCGGCTCTTCCAGCGTGCCGTCAAAGTTGGGCTGCCAATCCACCGTGCCCTGCCCCAATTCTTCCAGCAATACTTCGCTGTATTTGGTGAGACGCGATTCGGTGTAACGCATCGCCGCAAACGATTTGGGATCATCGGGTGAACCCCAGTTTCCCTGACCATCAACCAGTGTGTAGCGATAGGAAAATGGCTGTGCCATTAACACCATTGCCTCGTAGGAAGCTGAGTCGCCGTGCGGATGGAATTTACCAATCACATCACCCACGGTGCGCGCCGATTTTTTATATTTGGCGCTGGCTTTTAAGCCCAGTTCACTCATCGCATACACAATGCGGCGCTGTACTGGTTTCAAACCATCGCCAATATGCGGCAGGGCGCGGTCGAGAATGACATACATGGAATAATCGAGATAGGCTTTCTCGGTGTAATCTTTAAGCGCGATGCGTTCATCGGCTTCGGGCAGTACGATGTCGTCAGTCATTGAATATCCTGAAAATACAAAATTCAGTGTAAATAGCGTTGCGAAAAATCAGCCTGGCTGAGTGTTATCGTTTTTTGGCAACCAGTGGGATTGAACCTTTTTCATTCACGCGCAGTGCTGGTAACCACGCGCTAAAATCCAGTTTGGCGGAAAAATTATAATCAACATTTTCTTTCATGCCATTGCGGCCAAAATGCTCAATCAAACGCACCAATTGCAAGACATTGGCGGTAACAACCACTTTTACCGGTGTCTCCTGATAAGCCGCCAGGGTGGGTAACTGATCACTAACGCCGCTCAGCACATCAAAACTCTCAATGCCAATGGCGTAGGACATACCGCGCAATGTCAGGTCACGGTCATTCGGGTTGGTGACCAACAGGCTCACCTCAATCGGCTGCAACAAGCCCTGGGCGGGCAACAATTGCAACCCGGCGACTTTAACCGTTGGCTGCTCCAGCTTGGGCTTGATTGCCGCACAACCTGCAAACAATAAACACAGGCTAACCACAAAAACCTGCATCCATGATTTTGCCTGCAAGGCGATGGGATTGGGTGATGAAATCATGTCAAGCTCCGATTAAACAATAAATAGAAACCACAAAAATGTGAAAGGGCGCACTCGGCTATTAACTACGCTGTGGTCTAATCCACGCGCTTTTAACAGTCTATTCGTCTTTTGTTTTGTAACACTGAGTCGCTAGACTGGGCATTTTATTCTATCCCCCGTCAGGACACTGGAACGCAGGTCGCACTGCGCCCGACCACGAAGGTCAGCCTATTCGTCAACTAACGTATAACTGACTTTATCCTATGCAGCAGCCACCACACAAACGATTGCTTGATCCGGACGAACTCTTCGCCAGCCGCGAAATTCGTTTTCAGGATCGACGCGAGTCGCAGTATCCGCTGCTGATGCGGCTCTGTTCCGATTTTAATTTTTCCGTGCTGCAATTACAGCGCAAACTGTTTAGTCACCTGAGCCGGAAACACGTTCCGGGCGCACTGGAGTTTGTGTTGGCAACCCGCGATGACACCAGCCAGCTCTGGCACAGTGTCAGCCCCGGTGTGTCCACGTTAAAAGCATTGGATGAGTATGCCAAAGACTACGAGGTGGATTTGTTACACCTGCAATTATTCGGCGAGGATATCGATGTAACCCAGGTCAATGATGGCTATTATTAACGGCTGGCGCCTTTGTGCTCAGACCTTAATCGCTCATTTCCTGTTCAAATTCTTCCAGTAAATCCAGCGGTTCAATCTCTTCACCTTCCAGCGCATCGTTCCAATTAATACCTACCAGCAACACATCCTCGTGCATACCGGGCAACCAGTCCTCCAGAAATTCTTCCAGATCAACGGCCACCGGTTGGTAGTCTTTCCAATCATCTTGGCAATGCGCGCGCGCAAAACTTTCTTGCGACCAGAAGGGCATTACATCGATATCGTCGTGGTCTTCAGAGCCGCTCAGCGCCCAGCCATCCGGGCCTTGCAGCCCCCAGACACAGCCCAGCTCCATCGCTTCCACAATAAAACGATCCAGGTTTTCAGCGGGATCATCACTCAGGGGTTCGATAGCACTTTCAATAGAGGGAATGTCATTCATCACTAAATACCTTTGGTGTTTATAAACTGAGCCGCGCACCGTTCGCTTTTAACCAGGCGCGATCGGTCGCAAAAGAGGAACACACACTGGCGACCAAAGCCCAAAAATCGCGGCTGTGGTTTTGATGGCGCAGATGACAGACTTCGTGTGCGACAAGATAATCGACTATGTGTTCAGGTGCCAGCAGTATATTCCAGTTGTATTGGATCGCCCCGCGATTGGTGCAGTGGCCCCACTTGGAGCGCGTCGCCTTCACCGTCACTGCGGTACATACCAGCCCCATGCGCGTGCTTAAGTGCCGGGTTTTATCGGTGAGCACTCGCAGCGCCTGCTGTTGGTACCAGCGCATCAACAACTGGCGAATTTGCTGCTCATCGGGCAGGCGCGAGCGCGTGGATAGAATCACATGCAACTGTTGATCAACCCGGCGAATGGCGGCCAAAGCACCGCGCCCAATCACCAGCGTCAAACGCTCATTCAAAAAAGGTAGCTCCGCCCCCGCTCCATACACTGGCTCAACCAGCGGTTCAAGTTGCGCCAATCGCTGGGTTTGCTCGACGATTTTTTGCCGAACCCACTGCGCTTTTTGCCGCAAAAAGTCCAGCAACAAGACCTCAGCCACACCCACAGGAGCGCGGATAACCACCTGTGCCTGACGAATTTCAATACTGATGCTGCGCCGCTTGGCCGAGCGCACAATGCTGAAATCAAACCCGGGGTTCCAGTGTGGATCAACGCCCGGTTTGGTTTTTTTTAGATCAGTCACTAACGACATACCGCCGTATTAACCGTAATGTTTATCAGCGACAAAAGGATTAGTCCGTCGCTCATTGCCAAAGGTGGACATAGGGCCGTGGCCTGGAATAAAACGCACGTCGTCGCCCAAGGGTAATACGCGTGTGCGAATCGCATTGATCAGGTCGGCGTGATTACCGCGCGGAAAATCTGTGCGCCCGATAGAGCCCTTGAACAACACATCGCCCACCAATGCCAATTGCGCCGCGCGGTTATAAAAAATCACATGGCCGGGCGTGTGCCCCGGGCAATGCAGTACCTCCAGCTCGGCATTGCCCACCTTGACCTTATCGCCATGGTTCAATAATTGATCCGGAACGAAACCGGCAACGGGCTTGAATCCCATCATCTGCGCTTGTTGCGGTAGCAGGTCAATCCAGAACACATCATCAGCATGGGGGCCAATGACGGATAATGAGGCTTGCGCGACCAGCTCTGCGGTGCCGCCGATATGGTCCATATGGCCGTGGGTGAGTAAGATCTGGCGTAGCGTCACGCCTTTTTC
>JACCDS012251911.1_pt1 | contig 19184 bp, 19 predicted proteins | sample 7446441 | NCBI WGS metagenome assembly JACCDS01 (sample SAMN15323445, study PRJNA562643) | freshwater metagenome | isolation source: river surface water | place: USA:Blue River Watershed | collected 2017-08-17
AGCCGGGCGAACGCGCCGAACCCATCGCCATGGGCCGCCAGACCATCTGGGGCGGTGCCGGCAAGCCGCCGAGCCGCGAAGTCATGGCCGCAGCCGGCAAGGCCGCGCGCACGGAAATGCTGCAGCGCGTGCGCGACAACAAGGCCGGCCAGGGCGAACGCGCCAAGAGCGGCGGCCAGGGCCAGGGCCAGCGCAACGGCGGCGGGCAGAACGCAGCGCGCGGCGGCCCCGCCAAGCCCCAGGGCCAACGTGCCCAGGGCCAGGGTCAAGGCGGCGGCCAGGGCCGCAACAACGAACAGCGCCGCGGTGGCAACGGTGGCGCCCGCGCCGGCGAACCGCGCCAGCCCGATCCGCTGCGCACCGGCACCGACGCCCTGAGCGAGCGCGGCCGCAACCGCGGTCGGGGTCGTCCCAATGGCGGTGGCGGCCAGGGCCGCAATTCCGACAGCGGCAAGAGCGGGGGCGGCGGTGGCGTCGATCCGCTGCGCACCAACTACGGCCGCATCAGCCACTGAGCGCCTGGCCTTGCACGCACCCACCAAGGCCTGCCTCGTGCAGGCCTTGGTTTTTGGGACCTCAGCCGCGCACGAACAGGGTGACCAGCGGGTCCGCACCGACCTGGCGGCTCCAGTGGCCGTGCAAGACCGGATCGAAGGTCTGGCCTTCGGGCAGCAGATCGGCCGAGTAGAAATGCTGGCCCGGCCCGAAGACGCGTGACACGCCGCCCTGCAAACCGATCTCCATCTGCCCCTGCAGGATGAAACACCACTGCGGCGCCCCGGTGCAGTGAAAGCTGCTGCGAAAGCCCAGCGGGCTGTGGCGCAGCTGGTAGCCGCCGGACGCGAAAACCTCGGACAGCATGGACTGCGGCGTGCCCTGCGAGAGGGGCAGGCTTTCCTCGCGGAAGCGAGCGCGGCCGTCGACGTCGGTGTAGAGGATGACTTGGGTGAAGGTGGACATGGGCGTTTCCGGTGACGGGCTGTGGCGCCGATTATTCCCCAGCCGCGCGGCCGCGGCGGGGACACGGTATGCTCGGTTCCCTCTCCATCCTTCGCCTCCCATCACCATGAGATTCCTGCACACCATGCTGCGTGTCGGCGACATGCAGCGCTCCGTCGATTTCTACACCCGCGTCATGGGCATGCAGCTGCTGCGCACCACCGACCGCCCCGAGCAGAAGTACGCGCTGGCCTTCGTGGGTTACGCGAGCAACCCCGAACAGGCCGAACTGGAACTCACCTACAACTATGGCGTCGACCGCTACGAGATGGGCGGCGCCTACGGCCACGTGGCGCTGGGCGTGGCGGACATCCACGCCACCTGCGAACAGATCCGCGCCAAGGGCGGCAACATCACACGCGAGCCCGGCCCGGTCAAGGGCGGCAACACGCTGATCGCCTTCATCACCGACCCCGACGGCTACAAGATCGAGCTGATCCAGCGCGACAGCTGAGGCGCCCCCGATGCCGGGCGTGACTTTTCCGACATAAGTCACCGGCATCCTGCCAGGATGCCGGCCCTCAGGCTCCCTTCGCGCTAGGATGCGGTCATGCGGCCCGCCGGTCCGCAGGAACCAGTCCATTCCAAGCACGAGGTTCTGTCCCTTGAGAGCGTTTGCCAAGCTGCGAGGCCTGCTGTCCTCCGCGTCCGCGGAGCCCGACGGTCTGCACGACTGGCGCGCGCGCATCCTCTCGACCATCCTGATGTTCGTGGCCGTGCTGGGCGCCCTGACGGCCGTGCCCAGCATCTGGCTGGCCTTGCACAACGAGTTGTGGGCCATTGCCTGGATCGACCTCGCGGCGCTGGCCTGGGTCCTGGTGCTGTGGCGACGCAAAAGCCTGCCCTACCGCCTGCGCGCCTGGAGCCTGCTGGCCCTGGTCTACCTGCTCGGGGTCTGGTTCCTGATGCACATCGGGCCGGTCAGCCAGATCTACCTCATGGCCTTTCCCGTGATGGCGGCCCTGCTGCTGGGCCTGCGCCCGGCCCTGCTGGCGCTCGCGGTCAACGCCCTCACCTTGATGAGCGTGGGTTACCTGGCCAACACCGACCTGCACGTGCCCGGCTTCGAATCCAGGCCCTTTGTCGAATGGGTCGTGATCACGATCAACTTCATCTTCATCAATGCCATCATCACCATCTCCTGCGCGGTGCTGCTGCAGCAGCTCGAGCGCTCGCTCGAACGGCAGCTGCTCATATCCGGTTCGCTGGCGCAGGGGCAGGACGACCTGACACGCGTCAACGAGGAGTTGCAGCGCACCGCCACGGCACTCAATCGCATGGCCTACTACGACGAGCTCACCGGCCTGCCCAACCGGCGCATGCTCATGGACCGCCTGGGCCACGCCCTGGCCGCCGCCCGGCGCACGCCTTCGGGCGGCACCCTGCTCTACCTGGACCTGGACCGCTTCAAGAACATCAACGATGCGCGCGGCCATGCCGCTGGCGACGCCCTGCTGGCGACGGTGGCGCAGCGCCTGGCCGGCCTGATGCGCGAAGAGGACACCGTGGCCCGCCTGGGCGGCGACGAGTTCGTGATCCTGTCCACCCAGCCGGCCCCCGAGCACGAGGGCGATGCGCGCGCCGCCATGGCCGTCGCGGGCAAGGTGCGGCTGGCCTTCGAACGGCCTTACCTGGTCGAGAACCAGCCCTACCAGGTCAGCGCCAGCATCGGGGTGGTGGTCCTGGACCATCCGGGCCAGACCCCCGAAGAATTGCTGCGCGACGCCGACACCGCCATGTACCGGGCCAAGGCGGCCGGCCGCAACCGCATCGCCTTCTTCGAAGCCACCATGCAACAGGAAGTCGAGGAACACCTGGCGCTGGAACACGACCTGGCCCAGGCCCTGGAGCAGGACCAGCTGGCCCTGCACCTGCAGTCCCAGCTGGATGCGGGCGGCACGGTGGTGGGCGTCGAGCTGCTGCTGCGCTGGATGCACCCGGTCCTGGGGGCCATCCCGCCCGCGCGCTTCATCCCCATCGCCGAGGAAAGCAGCCTGATCGTGCGCCTGGGCCACTGGGTGCTGGAGCAGGCCTGCCTGGTACAGCGCAAACTGCAGGCCGCCGGACTGGACCTGCCGGTGTCGCTCAACGTCAGCCCACGCCAGTTCCACCAGGCCGATTTCGTCGAGGGCGTGCTGGCCGTGCTCGAACGCACCGGGGCCGAGCCGCGAATGCTGGTCTTCGAAGTGACCGAGGGCCTGTTGCTGGGCCAGCTGGAGCGGACCATCCCGCGCATGGAGGCACTGGCCGCGCGCGGCATCCGCTTCTCGGTGGACGATTTCGGCACCGGCTACTCCAGCCTGGCCTACCTGAAACGCCTGCCGCTGCACGAACTCAAGATCGACCGCAGCTTCATCCAGGACACTCCCGCCAACCCGGACGACACGGCCATCGTGCAGATGATCCTCTCCATGGCGCGGCACCTGGGCCTCAAGGTCGTGGCCGAAGGCGTGGAAACGCGCGCCCAGGCCGACTTCCTCGCCGCCAACGCTTGCGACGCCATGCAAGGTTTCCTGTTCTCGCACCCGCAGCCCCTGGAGACCTGGCTGCGCATCCCCCGCAAGACGTCCAGCCTCTTCGCCAGCCTGTGAACCTGCCGCTCACCCTCCCCCCACCCCTGCGCGATCCCGCGCCCATGCTGGCCGCCACGCTGAAGCAGTGGGGTGGGCATGGCGATCTCTGGGTCTTCGGCTATGCCTCCCTGATCTGGCGCCCCGATTTCGACTTCGAGGAACGGCGCCCCGCGCACGTACGCGGCTGGCACCGGGCGCTCAAGATGTGGAGCCGCATCAACCGGGGCACGGTCGAACTGCCCGGCCTGGTGTTCGCGCTGCTCTCCGGGGGCAGTTGCCATGGCGTGGTGTTTCGCGTGCAGCGCCAGCGCGTGCCCGGCATCCTGGAAACCCTGTGGCAGCGCGAGATGCCCACCGGCGTCTACGACCCGCGCTGGCTGCGTTGCGACACACCGCACGGGCCGGTGTCGGCCCTGGCGTTCACGCTGTCACGCCGCAGCCCCAACTACACCGGCGCGCTGAGCCCGGAGCAGTACCGGCGGATCTTTTCCCAGGCGCGTGGCCGCTACGGCAGCACGCACGACTACGCCCACCAGACCTATGTGAGCCTGCGGGACCAGGGCATCCGCGACCGCGAGCTCGAGCGGCTGCTGGCCCAGCACGCGCCAGGTACGCCACCTCGCAGCTGAGTGCCGGCGTCCACCCGAGAGGCTGTAACGCCAGCAGGGTTGAGCGAGCCCGCTGCGGTGTCTGGCTGCCCACACCGCTAGAGTCGCTGGTGCGAGACAACAAACACAACGGAGACAACACCATGCGATCCCTCTTCCCCCTGGCCTTGCTGGCCCCCCTGGTCCTGGCCGGCTGTGCCACACCCATCGGCCCCACGGCCGGTGCCCAGCTCCAGCCCACACGCGGCAGCACCACCAGCGGCGAAGTGCGCTTCGCCCAACGCGGTGACAAAGTCCTGGTCAGCGGCGAAGTGCGTGGCCTCAAGCCCGGCGCCGAACACGGCTTCCATGTGCACGACAAGGGCGACTGCTCCAGCGGTGACGGCATGAGCACGGGGGGTCACTTCAATCCCGGGGGCAAAAAGCACGGCGCCCATGGCGGCGGCGAACACCATGTGGGCGACCTGCCCAGCCTGAAGGCCGACGCCATGGGCGTGGCACGTTTCAGCTTCGAGTCCGGCAGCATCGCCGTGGGCAGCGGCAGCGCCGACATCGCAGGCCGCGGCCTGATCGTGCACCGCGACCCGGACGACTACACGACCCAGCCCACCGGCAACGCCGGCCCGCGCCTGGCCTGCGCCGTCATCACGCGTCAGTGATCCCCGTCAAGAAGCGCGTGAGCGCAGGATCTGCAGCGCGCGCTGCAGATCCTCGGGGGTGTCGATGTCGCTCACGCAGCCGGCGTCGTCGACCTCCAGCGTCCACAGACGGTGGCGGCGCACCACAGCGGCCGCACCCTGCTCACCACCGAGCGCCATCAGCGCCGGCCCGCAGTCGCGGCTGAAACGCACCGGGTGACCGTGCCGTCCCTGGTAGACCGGCCGCACCACGGTCTGCTCCGGCGCAGCCGCAGCCACACGGCGCAGGGTCTCGGGCAACACCAGGGGCAGGTCGGCCGGCAGGATGAGCCAGCCCTCGGCATCGGCCGTGGCACGCACGGCGGCGGCGATCGAGTCGCCCATGCCGGGATGGGGCGCCTCCTCCAGATGAAAGAGCAGCCCGCTGGCGCGCACGGCCTCCAGCGTGTGCTGCAGCACGGTCCTGTCACCCAGCAAAGCCTGCAGCTTGTGCGTGCCGCCGCCGCCGGCCAGGAAGCGCTCGCCCCGGCCCGAGGCGAGCACCAGCACCACAGGCTTCATGCCGTGATGCAGCCGGGCGCGCTGGCCATGCGCCGGTCGGCCGCGTTCTTGACCTGCACGATCTCGGCCAGGATGGACACCGCGATCTCGGCCGGCGTGCGCGCGCCGATGTCCAGGCCCACCGGCCCGTGCAGGCGGGCCAGCTCCTCGGCGCTGAGGTCGAAGTGCTCGGCCAGGCGCTGCTTGCGCGTGGCCTGGTTGCGGCGCGAACCGAGCGCGCCGACGTAGAAGGCGGCAGATTTGAGCGCTTCGAGCAGCGCCATGTCGTCAAGCTTGGGGTCGTGCGTGAGCGCCACGATGGCGGTGTGGGCGTCGGGCAGCAGCTCGCGCACCACGTCGTCGGGCATGCCCGGCACGCGCTGCACGCCTTCCAGGGCCAGGGTGGCGGCGTATTCCTCGCGCGGGTCGCAGACCAGCACCTCGAAATCCAGCAGGCTGGCCATGCTGGCCACGGCCTGCGAGAGCTGGCCCGCGCCGATCAGCAGCAGGCGCCATTTGGGGCCGAACACGGTGCTCAAGGTGAGCTCGTCGAAGGCCAGGGACTGGCCGCGCACCGCGTCCTCCAGCATCACCTGCCCCGTTGCCAGGTCCAGCCGGCGCAGCACCAGCCGGTGCTCGGCGGTGCGCGCCAGCAGCTGCTCGATCCAGCCCGCGTCCTGCAGCGGTTCCTGCACCAGGCGCAGGGTGCCGCCGCAAGGCAGGCCGAAACGCGCTGCCTCGTCCTTGTCGACACCGTAGACGACGAGCGCGGGTTTCGCGGCCGCCGGGTCCTGCCGGCCCTCGGCCAGGGCCGCCTTGGCGCGCGCGATCAGGTCGTCCTCGACACAGCCGCCCGAAACCGAGCCGCTGACCACGCCGTCCTCGCGCACGGCCAGCAGTGCCCCGGGCGGGCGCGGCGCGCTGCCCCAGGTCTGCACCACCGTGACCAGCGAGACGGCATGGCCGGCGCGCTTCCAGGCCAGCGCGTCGGCCAGCACCCGCAAGTCGAGACTTTCCATCTTGCTCCTTGTTTCTACCCTCAGGCCGCGCGGATCGCCTCCGGTGTAAGCGGCAGCTTGCGCACGCGTTTGCCGCTGGCAGACGCCACGGCGTTGGCAATGGCCGGCACCACCAGAGCCGTGGCCGGCTCGCCGATGCCACCGGGCTTTTCGGTGCTCGGGACCAGCACGATATCAATTTTCGGCGACTCGTGCATGCGCACCACCGGGTAGTTGTTGTAATTGGTCTGCTGCACCCGTCCCTTGTCCAGGGTGATCTCCTGCATCAGCGCGGCCGACATGCCGAACACGATGCTGGACTGGATCTGCGCCTCCACGGTGTCCGGGTTGACCATGCGCCCCAGGTCGGCCGCCACGGTGACGCGGTGCACCGTAACCTCGCCGTCCTTGACCGAGACCTCGGCCACCTGGGCCATATAGGTGTCGTAACCCTCCATGAGCGCGATGCCGCGCGCACGCCCCTTGGGCAGGGGCTTGCCCCAGCCGGCCTTGTCGGCCGCGAGCTTGAGCACACGGGCAAAACGCGGCTGATCTTTCAGCAGGGCCATGCGGTACTGGTAGGGGTCCTTGCCGGCGGCCAGCGCCAACTCGTCCATGAAGCTCTCGTTGGCGAAGGCGTTCATGTTGTGGCTGACCGCACGCCAGTAACCCACGCGCATGCCGCTGTCGTGGATGACCAGATCGTGCTGGGTGTTGGCGATGGCATAGGGCGCCACGGCCGCTTCGGCCATGAAGGGGTCCAGCGTGTCCTTGGGCAGGCCGAAGGCGCGCTGCGTGATGGACTGCGAGGTGACCTTGTGCTGGAAGGCCACCGGCATGCCCTGGGCGTCCAGGCCGGCCTGCAGCTGGTTCAGACCCAGGGGGCGGTAGTAGTCGTGTGTCATGTCGTCTTCGCGTGTCCACAAGAGCTTGACCGGTTTGCCCACGGCCTTGGAGATCTGTGCCGCCTGGATCACGAAGTCCAGCTCCAGCCGGCGCCCGAAGCCCCCGCCCAGGAAGGTGGTCTTGAGCGTGACGTCTTCCGGCTTGAGCCCCAGCGCGCCGGCCACGGCGCCGTGCGCGCCCTGCTGGAACTGGGTCGGGCCGATCAGCAGGATCTTCCCGTTCTCGAAGCTGGCCGTGAAGTTCATCGGCTCCAGCGGCGCATGCGCCTGCATGGGGGTGATGTACTCGGCCTGCATCACCTTGGCCGCCCCCTTCATGGCCTCGGCCACATTGCCGGTGGGCTTGGCTATGGGCAGCACCTTGCCGCTGGCAGCGGCGGCACGCGTGCTGGCCAGCACGCTCATGTGGTCCAGCGCGGCGCCGGCGCCTTCGTCCCACACCACGCTGAGTTCCTTGCGCGCCTTGACCGCGTGCCAGTAGCTGTCGGCCACCACGGCCACACCGTCATTGATCTGCACCACCGCGATCACGCCGGGCATGCCCTTGGCCTTGGCGGCGTCGAAGCTCCTGACCGTGCCGCCGATCACCGGGCACTGCTCCAGGCTGGCGTAGACCATGCCTGGCAGCTTGACGTCGATACCGAACTCGGCCGTGCCGTTGACCTTGGACGGCGTGTCCAGGCGCTTGACGCGCTTGCCCACGATCTTGAAGTCCTTGGGGTCCTTGAGGGCCACCTTCTCGGGCACCGGCAGCTTGGAAGCCGCCGCCGCCAACTGGCCATAAGTGGCTCGTCTGCCCTGGGGGCCCAGCACCATGCCGCGCTCGGCCTTGAGCTGGCTGCGGTCGAGCTTCCATGCCTCGGCGGCGGCGGAGATCAGCATCTCGCGCACCTGGGCACCGCCCACACGCAGCTTCTCCCAGCCGTCGCGCACCGAGGTGGAACCGCCGGTGATCTGCGCGCCCAGCAGGGCATTGACATAAACCGCCGCAGGCGGCGCATTGGCCACCTTGATCTGGTGGATGTCGACGTTGAGCTCCTCGGCGATCAGCATGGGCATGGAGGTGTAGACCCCCTGCCCCATCTCGGAACGCGCCGAGATCAGGGTGATGGTGTTGTCGTCGGCGATGTGCACCCAGGCATTGGGTGTGTAGACGGTGCCGGCCGCCTGGGCCTCGACCCGGGTGCCGGGCAGGGCAAAACCCATCAGCAGGCCGCCGGTGGCCAGCGTGGTGGTCTTCAGGAAATCACGACGGGAAGTTTGGTTCGTGGTCATGGTGTTGCTCCTCAGGCGGCCTGGCGCAGGGTGGCTGCGGCATCCTTGATGGCGGCCTTGATGCGGGGGTAGGTGCCGCAGCGGCAGATGTTGCCGCTCATGGCGGCGTCGATGTCCGCGTCGCTGGGGTTCTTGTTCTTGGACAGCAGGGCGGCCGCGCTCATGAGCTGGCCCGACTGGCAGTAGCCGCACTGCGGCACGTCGTGCTTGATCCAGGCCTTCTGCAGCGGATGACTGTTGTTCTTCGACAGGCCTTCCACCGTGGCCACGCGCTTGCCGGCCACCATGCCGACCGGTGTCTGGCAGGAGCGCACCGGCTGGCCGTTGATGTGCACGGTGCAGGCGCCGCACAGTGCGGCGCCGCAACCGAACTTGGTGCCGCTCAGGCCCAGTTCATCGCGGATCACCCACAGCAGGGGCGTATCGGGTTCGGACCGGGCTGTGACCGCCTTGCCGTTGACGTTCATTCGGGTACTCATGTCGGGGGCTCCTGTCTCTGTCGGTAGGGGCCGGGCCTGGAAAAGCCGGCCATATTGGGGCATGCGCATTGCAGCGTAGTCACCCGGCCATGCGTCGGCATGCGGGTATGCCCTAGGCCGGCGCGGGATAGTTGCAAATTGCGACAACACCAGCCGCTGGCCAGACACCGTGCTGGGCCTGCCTATACTCTGTGCTCCATGTCCTCGATTGCCAACCTCCGCAAAAGCTACGAACGCGCCGAGCTCAGCGAGGACGCATCGCACGCCGACCCCATGCAGCAGTTCGACCTATGGCTGCAGCAAGCCATCCAGTCCGAGATTCCCGAACCGAACGCCATGACGGTGGCCACGGTGGGCAGCGACCTGCGGCCGTCCACGCGCGTGGTGCTGATCAAGGGCTATGACGCGCGTGGCATCGTCTGGTACACCAACTACGAGAGCCGCAAGGGCCGTGAGCTGGCCGGCAACCCCTATGCAGCCTTGCAGTTCCACTGGGTCGAGCTCGAACGCGTGGTGCGCATCGAAGGCCGGGTGGAGCAGGTCAGCGCTGAGGAAAGCGACGACTACTTCCAAAGCCGCCCGCTCGATTCGCGCATTGGCGCCTGGGCCAGCCCGCAAAGCCAGGTCATCCCCGGCCGCGGCCTGCTGGTGGCCAACGCCGCGAAGTACGGCGCGCAGTTCCTGCTGCAACCCCCGCGCCCGCCGCATTGGGGCGGCTACCGCCTGGTGCCCGAGCGCTGGGAGTTCTGGCAGGGCCGGCCCAGCCGGCTGCACGACCGGCTGCGTTACACGCCGGACGGAAAAGACGGCTGGACGCGCGAACGCCTGGCGCCCTGAGTCACCCGCGCCTCAGAGCAGGCCCGCCAGGTACACGACCATCGGCATGCTCAGCAGGGCCAGCACATTCGAGACGATGACACTGGCCGTGACCAGCTCCTCGGCCACGGCATAGCGCTGCGAAAAAAGAAAAACGTTGGCGCCGATGGGCAGGGCGGCGGTCACCACCATCACCACCAGGGGCAGGCCCGTCAGCCCCAGCAACAGGCCCAGCCCGGCCACCAGGGCCGGCATCAGCAGGTTCTTGGCCAGCGTGAGGCCCAGGGCGCCGCGCAGGTGCGGCCCCATGGTCGTGCCGGCCAGGGTCACGCCCACCAGCAGCAGGGCCAGCGGACCGAAGGCCTGGCCCAGCCACTGCAGCGGCTTGTCCACCACCTCGGGGATAAGCCAGCCGGTCTGCGCGAACAGCAGGCCGGCCATGATGGGCAGGGGCACCGGGTGGATGACGGCGTTGCGCACCGCGCCGAGCACCGTGCGCAGCATGGCACGCGGACCCTGCTGCCCGGCGCTGGCCTCGCGCGCCACGGCCAGCTCCAGCACCACGGTGCTGGCGGTCAGCAGCACCAGCGCATGCAGGGACAGCAGGGACAAGAGGATGACCAGCCCGGCCTCGCCGTAGGCCAGGCCAATGAAGGCGATGCCGATCATCACGGTGTTGCTGAAGGTGACGGCCAGGGCCAGCACGGCCGCGCGCCGGTTGAAACCCTGCCACAGCAGCGTCAGCACGAACAGCACAAAAACCGCGGCAAAGTAGGCCGCCAGGGGCCGGATGTCGAGCTGCCGCACATCCACCCGGGCCATGGTGCGGAACATCAGCGCCGGTGTGAGCACCAGGAAGACCAGGTTGGAGAGGTCCTTGACGGATTCGGCGCGGATCCAGCGGGCCCGCCCCGTCACATAACCCAGGGCCACCAGCAGGACGACGGGGACCAGGGCGGAGAAGACTGGATGGTTCATGGCGCCTATGCTAGTTCATGGACTACACGACCCGGTGTGATGTGACGGGTCTCGCCCCGGCGGCGGGATTGGTGTCGGGTGATGCGCCCGACAGCGCACTCACTTTCTTTGCTTCGCCAAAGAAAGTAAGCAAAGAAAGGCGAGCCGGATTCGTCGACCCTCCGCTGCGCTGCGGGCATGCTGCGTTGCTCGGTCCGGGCGGGGTGCGCATAAACTCGCCCTGCGGGCTCAAACATATGCGCCCCTTTTTCCGCCCGGCCCTGCGCTACTCGCCTCCTCATGACGGCGGGGGGATCGAATACCAAACCCCCAAACAACAAGGACGCGCCATGGCGCGTCCTTGTGGGGTTCGGCTGTTGGGCTTTGGCTGTTCGGTCCCCCATGCCGTGTGGCAGGGCTGAGCAGCGCAGCAGCGGGCGGAACAGGGCGGGCGTTGTCCGAGCGCAGCGAGTTTAGCCCGACCCCGCCCGGTGTGAACAGCGCAAGGAACCCCGCAGGTGTTGCACTTGCTCCTTGAGACCGCCGGGGCGAAACCCGGCAAGCAGGCAAACCCAGGTGCAGATCAACGAAGCTTAGAAGCTCAGCTGCAAACCAACCTTGAGGCTGCGCCCCGGCAAGGGCACCCTCCCCGGCACCGTCTGCGTCAGGATCGACGAAGACGAATAAGCCAGGGTATTGGTGATGTTGTCCAGCCGCGCATACCACAGCGCGGGCGAATTGCCGAGTCTGCTGCGCCAGTTCAGGGCGGCGTTCCACATCGTGTAGCCCTCGGTCGCCGACTGGCCATCGGGCACACGCTCCTGGGCGGCATAACGGTCCACCCCCAGTCGCGCGCCCCAGGCCGCACGGTTCCATTGCAACGTGGCGCCGACACGGTAGGGCGCGATGCGCGGCAGCGGCTGCCCGGTGCTGATGTTGTCGGCGCGCACGGTATCGGCGCGCCAGCCCAGGTCCAGCTTGTGCAGCGCATCGAGCAGGCGTGTGCTGCCGCTGGCCTCCGCGCCAGTGAAGCGCGCCTGCACCTGGGTGTAGGTGTACTGCGGCGGCGTGGCGGCGAGGTCCGTCGCCTCCAGCGAGATGTAGTTGCTGAAGCGGTGCTGGAACAGCTGCAGCTGCGCACGGTGGGCGCCGCGTTTCCAGGCCGCACCGATGTCCACATTGGCCGAGCGCTCCTTGTCCAGATCGGGGTTGCCGATCTCCTCGGCATTCGTCGCCACGTGCTCACCGTTGGCATACAACTCGTAGTGCCTGGGCGCGCGTTCATTGAGCGAGAGGTTCGAAGTGAGTTGCCACTCGGGCGCCACGTTCCAGAGCGCACCTGCGGCGTAGCTGGCCGGGTTGAAGCTGCGCGAGCCCGGCGTGAAAGCCGGATTGCCGGCGATGCCAAAGGACTCCACGTTCACCGACTCCAGGCGCGCTCCGACGCTGAGCTTGCCCCAGCCCGTGCCCAGCTCCTCGTGCACAAAGGCCGCGCTGCTGCGTGTGCGGCTGTAGGGGGCGTAGGCCTCGGCGCCGTCGGCCGAGAACCTGCGGTCCTCCAGCTGCAGACCGATCACCCCGTCCAGCGCGCCCAGCCCTGCGTGCCGGGCCTCCAGACGCAGGTCCTGGCCCGTGGTCTTGAACACGGTACCCACCACACCCGCCTCGAATTCGGTGTGCCGGTAATCGGTGCGGTTGAACTGGGCCTTGAGGCTTTGCAGCGGCCCGCCCAGTTCGCGCAGCTCGCCTTCGAGGGCCAGACGGTTGGAACGCATGCGGATGGTCACCTCGTCCTCGGCCACCGAACCGTAGTCCGTGTCGTGGGTCGACAGCGAGGCCCCGAGATATGCCCGGTCGAAGAACAGCGTGCCACCGACGGCGCCGCCCGTGGTCTCGCTGGCCGAATTGCAGATATGGCGCGATGTCGTGGTCACACCATTCTTGGTGCACTGCAGGTCCACCGGCACCGAGACGTCCCCGGTCTTGCGCGACATGGCGTCCACGTGCAGGGTGTAACGATCGCTGCCGGCATCGAGCACCATGGCGCCGCCCCGCTCCCGGTTGCCGCTGGCCAGGCCGGTGTCGAGCTTGCCGGTCATGCCGCCCGTGGCGTCGAACAAAGGCTCGCGGTGGATGCGCCCGTCGATCACGTTGACCACGCCGCCCACGGCGCTGCCGCCGTACTGCAGCACGCCGGGACCGCGCAACACCTCGACACGTTCGATCAGCAGCGGGTCGAGCGCCACGGCATGGTCATAACTCAGGCTGGACAGATCCTCGCTGGCCCCGCCGTTGCTGAGGATGCGGATGCGGTCGCCGTCCAGGCCGCGGATCACGGGCCGGCTGGCGTTGGGGCCGAAATAGGTGCTGCTCACGCCGGGCAGGCCCTTGAGGGTCTCGCCCAGGGTGGGCTGGCCGCGCAACAGCAGCTCGGTGCCCGAGAGCTGCTCGGTGGGCGCGATCAGTTCGGTGCTGCCCAGCGGGTTGCCGGTCACCACGACCGGCGCCAGCGTGGCGCTTTCATGGGCCCAGGCCTGGCAGGCCAGCATCGTCAGCATCGTCAGCGTGCCGCGACGCAAAAAGGGGGTGGTCTTGGGGTCTTGTTTCATCTTCGTCTCGTTGAATCGAACGGAAAACACCGCGCGGACCGCAGGGCCGGCGCGATGCATCAGGTGCGGGGATTCAGCGGAACGAAGGGGGGGCGCGCGCGGCAAAGGCGGCGCAGGGGCGCGGCTGCAGGGCCTGCAGCACGACCCAGGCCGGCACCAGGGGCTGGGCCAGGGCCGGTGCCAGCGGCAGTTGGGGCAGCAGGCCGCCCTGGCCAAGCTGGTCGTAGAGCCGGCACTCGCTCTCGTCGCCGGCCGGGGACAGCAGGTGGGACAGCAGGTCCTGCGGCGCCGGCTGGGCCTGCACCGCCGGGGCGTGGCCGGCGTGGACGTGCAGCACACCGTGGACCAGGCCCAGCAACTGGGCCCACAGCAGCGCCAGCACGAGCAGCACCGTGCCCGGCAGATGCCGCGACGGTGTCTTCGGATGGGCGTGAGGGCGCTGCATGCGCATGGAGGCCGGGTTATTTCACGGGAACGGCGTCGGTGATGCGGTAGTACAGGCCGTATTGATCGTCGTGCAAGACGGCCAGGCGCCCCTGCACCACCAGCGGCTCCAGACCGTACTTGATGGGTGTCCTGCTCTTCACCTCGATCATGCTCTCGGGTCCGCCCGGCAGGCAGAAGGAGCAGGACAGAGGCACCGAACTCAGCAGAAAGTGCGTCTGCTTCTCGCCCGGCTCCAGCGGCATCATGAAGCCCTGCACGCGCTGCGGCTTGCCGTCCAGCGCCAGGATGGCCGGCGGGAAGACCGGCAGCACGCGGTTCTTCTCGACCTTGGTCTTGACATTGGTCAGGAAGGACCAGGGCAGCACGTCGGCGCGCTCCTTCAGGGGCGCAATGGGGCTTTGCGCGCTGTGCACGCCGGCACCGCTGCCGCTGGGGATGCCGCCCGCGATCGGCGGGTCCAGCTGGGCCTGCGCCTGGGTGGAGGCCGCAAGGGCAATGGTCAATAGAAGCTTGCGCATGGTTTATCTCGAATTCAGGAGTTGTCCCGCGTCCACGCGGTAGGCGCCCAGGGCGGGCAGCAGCGCCGCCAAAGCCGCCACGGTCAGAGCCAGGACGGGCACCCAGAGTTCCACGCCCAGCCAGAGCCAGCCCGTCATGGGCAACGATTGTTCGGCCGCCAGGAGATAGCCTAGCAGGCCTGTCAAGCCATGGCCAGCGGCCAGGCCCAGCGCGGTGGCCAGGCCGGCCAGCCAGAACGCCTCGCACAGCAGCAAAGCGGCCAGGCGCCGCGGCGGCGCGCCCAGCATGCGCAGCAGGGCCAGATCCTCCCGGCGCTCGCGCACCGCGCTCCACAGGGCGATGAACACGCTCAAGGCGGCGGTCAGCAACAGGACGGCGGCAAAACCGCGCAGCACATCGGCGCCCACGCCCACCATGCGCAGCAGGCGCGTGATCTCCAGCGCCGGCGCGGCGGCCTGCAGGTTCGTGCGGCTGTTCACGTGGCGCGGAAACGTGGCCGCGGCCAGGGGGCTGCGGTAGCGCACCAGGGCCAGCGTGATCTCGCGTTGCTCGTCCTCGTGGGCCGCATCATGGTCCTGACCATGGGCCACCTCATGGACCTCCCAGACCGACTCGGTCGCGGTGAGCAGCAGACGGTCCAGCACGCAGCCGCAAGGCGCCAGCACGCCCACCACCTGATAGGGATGGGCCGCATGGCCGGGCGCATCCCCGCTGTCGGCCAGTCCATGCGCACCGGCAAATTCCTGACCCGCCTGCAGGCCCGTCACTTGCGCCGCCTGGTGGCCCAGCACCACCTCCATGGCTTGTTGCCAGAGCCGGCCCTGCGCGAGCTGCGCGCCGTAGTGCGCGGGATAGTCGTGCGTGCTGCCGACGATGCGAAAGCCGCGGTAGCTGTCGCCCAGGCTCAGGGGGATCAACTGCGCCACGCGCGGGTCGCGGGCCAGGGCCTGCGCCTCGCGCAGCGGGATGTTGCCCGGCGGTACATCGAGGTGGAAAACCCCCGAGAGGATGAGCTGCAGCGGGCTGCCCTTGGCGCCGACCACGACGTCGATGCCGGCGAGATCCCGCTCGAAGGCGCGGTCGAGCTGCGCGCGCGTCAGCAGCACCAGGGTGATGGCGGCCAGGCCCAGGGTGAGCAACAGCAGGTTGAGCACCGTGGCCAGGGGCCGCGCCCACAGGTAGCGCCAGGACAGTCGCAGCAGCTTCATGCCACCAGCTCCCGTGCCGCATCGAGGTCCAGCCGCTGCGCCTGCGGCAGGGCCTGGACCACCCGCGCGTCGTGCGTGGCGATCACCAGCGTGGCGCCGCAACGCTGCGCCGTGGCCTGCAGCAGGGCCAGGGCTTCGTGCGCGGCCGCATCGTCCAGGCTGGCGGTGGGTTCGTCGACCAGGATCACCCGGGGTTGCAGCAGCACGGCGCGCGCCAGCGCCACGCGCTGCGCCTGCCCGCCGGAAAGCCGCTGCGGTCGCCGAGCCACCAGCTCGGCCACGCCCAGGGCCTGCAGCGTCTGCGTGATGGCCGCGGCATCGGTCTTCAGGCCGGCCGAGAAGTAGACCAGTTCCAGGTTGCCGCCCACGCTCAGCGCCGGGCTCAGGTGCAGCTTCTGCGGCAGGAAACCGATGTGCCGCGCGCGCCAGGCGTCGCACTGCACGGGTGTCAGGGCCGCGAGCGGCTGGCCGGCCACCTCGATCCCACCTGCCACGGGCCGCATCAGCCCGGCGGCCAGCGCCAGCCAGCTCGACTTGCCGCTGCCCGAGCGTCCGCGCAGCAGCAGCACGCCCCCTTGGGGTACCGCGATGTCGGGAAACGCCAGCCGCGGCCCGCCCGGATACTGGCAGGTCAGCCCCCGGCTGACGATCACGCGCCCGCCTCCGGCTTGAGCAGCTCGCTGAACTGCTGGCGGAACTTGGCCACCTTGGGGCCGACCACAAAAGCGCAGTAGCCCTGGTTCGGGTGCTGTTCGTAATAGTCCTGGTGGTAGGCCTCGGCCGGCCAGTAATTGGCCAGGGGCAGCACTTCGGTGACGATGGGTCCGTTGAAGACGGCACTCTGTTCGAGTTCGGCCATCAGCAGACGGGCCTCCTCCCCCTGCGCGGGCGTCGTGAAGTAGACAGCGCTGCGGTACTGCGTGCCCACGTCATTGCCCTGGCGGTTCAGCGTGGTGGGATCGTGGGTGGCAAAAAAAATGCCGAGCAGCTGGCGCGCACTCACCTGCGCCGGGTCGTAGACCAGGCGCACCACCTCGTTGTGCCCGGTCTGGCCGCCACAGACCTGCTCGTAGCTGGGCCGCGCCACATGGCCGTTGCTGTAGCCGCTTTCGACGTCGAGCACACCCCGCACGCGGTCGAACACCGCTTCGGTGCACCAGAAACAGCCGCCGCCGAGGACGAGAATGGGATGATCGTTGGACATGGATGGGCTCGCTCGGTATGAGCCTGCATCTTAATCAGCCTGTCCTGCCCCGCCCTTTACTCCGGCTTTACCTTTACCCAGGCCTTTTCTGATGTGATCCCGGCAGGATGCGGCTTGACGGAAGCGGGGCGAGGGCATTACATTAATAACCCGTTAGTCATTAAAATCATGATCACCAAGCTGCTTTCCGAAACCTGCGCCAAGGTGCAGGCCAAACGCGAACGGCGCAAGGAAGCCCGCCCGGGCGAGTTGCTGGCGGCCGCGCTGGAGCTCTTCGTCGAGAAGGGATATGCCGCGACCCGCTCCGAGGAAGTGGCACGGCGTGCCGGCGTTTCCAAGGGCACGCTGTTTCTCTACTTCGCCAGCAAGGAAGAGCTGTTCAAGGCCGTGGTGCGCGAGAACATCGCTGGTCGCTTTGCCGAGTGGAACGCCGAGTTCGAAGTCTTCACCGGCAGCACCGCCGAGATGCTGCGCTACGCCATGCTGATGTGGTGGCAGCGCGTGGGCAATACGCCGGCAGCGGGCATCACCAAGCTGATGATGAGCGAGGCCAGCAACTTCCCCGAGCTGGCGGCCTTCTACCAGCAGGAAGTCATCGAGCCCGGCCACGAACTGGTCCGGCGCATCCTGCGACGCGGCGTGGACCGCGGCGAGTTCCGCCCGGTCGACATGGAGCACGCGATCTACATGGTGCTCGCCCCCATGATTTTCCTGATGTCCTGGAAGCACTCCTTCGGCGCCTGCGCCTGTCCTTCCACGATTCTGGATCCCGAAAAATACCTCGAACTACAGGTGCAGACCCTGCTGCACGGCCTGTGCACACCGGCCAGCACCGGCGCGCCCACGTCCCAGGAAAGCAGCGGCACAAGATGAAACGCCAGATCAAATGGGTCCTGCTGGGCCTGGTCCTCACCCTGCTGGCCATTGCCGTGCTGCGCGCGCTGGGCGCGCGCCAGGCCCAGCAGGCGGCGCTGACCGAACAGACCGCGCGTGCCGCGCAGACCGTGATCGAACTGGCCGCCGGCGACCTGCTGCCGCTGCGGATGCAGGAGCTGACACGCGGCCTGCCGGTCTCGGGCACGCTCAAGGCGGCCAACACGGCCTTCGTGAAGGCCCGCGTGCCGGGCGAACTGCGGGGCCTGAGCGTGCGCGAAGGGGATGCCGTGCATGCCGGCCAGGTCATCGCCCGCATCGAGCCGGCCGAGTACGAAGCCCGGCTGCGCCAGGCCCAGTTGCAGGCCGACGCGGCCAGGGCGCAGATCGACATCGCGCAACGCCAGTACGACAACAACAAGGCCCTGGTCGACCAGGGTTTCATCTCCAGGACCGCCCTGGACACCTCGCTGGCCAACCTGAACGCCGCGCGCGCCAGCTTCGAGGCCGCCGGCGCCGCCACCGACGTGGCGCGCAAGAGCATGGCGGATACCGTGCTGCGCGCGCCCATGGGCGGCTTCATCTCGCAGCGCCTGGCCCAGCCGGGCGAGCGGGTGGCCATGGACACGCGCATCGTCGAGATCGTCGACCTCTCGCGCATGGAGATCGAGGCCGCGCTCAGCGCCGCCGACACGGTGGGCGTGCGCGTGGGCCAGCAGGCCCAGCTGCGGGTCGAGGGCCACGGCGCCCCCGTGCCGGCGCGCGTGGCGCGCATCAACCCCAGCACCCAGGCCGGCAGCCGCAGCGTGCTGGTCTACCTGCAGCTCCAGTCCGTGCCCGGCCTGCGCCAGGGTCTGTTCGTGCAGGGCACGCTGGGCACCGAGAAACTCAAGACCCTGGCCGTGCCGCTGCAGGCCGTGCGCAGCGACAAACCCCAGCCCTACATCCAGGTGGCGGAGAACCAGCAGGTGCGCCACATCAGCGTCAGCCTGGGCGCGCGCGGCCAGGCGGGTGGGCAGGACATGGTGGCCATCAGCGGACTGCCCGAGGGCAGCCTGGTGCTGGCCGCCACGGTCGGCCCGCTGCGCGAAGGCACACCAGTGAAGTTGGGTGTTCAGCGTTGAGCGAAGCAGCCCATCCCCTGCGCCCGACACCCCACGCTCAACGCTCAACGCATCACGCGCAACCTCCCCATGTGGTTCACCCGTGTCAGCCTCCAGAACCCGGTCTTCGCCACCATGGTCATGCTGGCCTTCGTGGTGCTGGGCCTGTTCTCCTACCAGCGCCTGCAGGTCGACCAGTTCCCCAATGTGGACTTCCCCGTGGTGGTGGTCAGCACGAGCTACCCGGGCGCCTCGCCCGAGATCGTCGAGAGCGAGGTCACCAAGAAGATCGAGGAAGGCGTCAACTCGATCGCCGGCATCAATGCCCTGACCTCGCGCAGCTACGAGAACCAGTCCCTGGTCATCATCGAATTCCAGCTGCACATCGACGGCCGCAAGGCGGCCGAGGACGTGCGCGAGAAGGTCGCCGCCA
>JACCDS010908186.1_pt1 | contig 19182 bp, 10 predicted proteins | sample 7446441 | NCBI WGS metagenome assembly JACCDS01 (sample SAMN15323445, study PRJNA562643) | freshwater metagenome | isolation source: river surface water | place: USA:Blue River Watershed | collected 2017-08-17
CCGCCGCGCGGGCCGCCGCCGCGTCCGCCGCGTTCCTGCAGCGCCGCCTCCAGCTGCGCGCGCGTGCCGCCGGCCAGCAGCTCGCCGGCCGCCGGCACGTCTTTCGCCAATTGCCCCGTGAACCGCGCGAACTGCTCCGTCCGTGCCGCCAAGGCCGGGTCCGCCGCCTGCGCGTCCGCCGCCGGCCGGCCGGAGTCCACCGTGCGCCGGTAGGCGGCGACCGCCGCCAGCACCCGCGGCGTCACCGCGAGGGAATTCGCCAGCTGCGCCTCGATCGTCGTCGCCCACGCCTCCAGGTAGTGCTCCGACGTCGCCCGCGGTTTGTCGATCGTCCGGTCGACGAGCGTGGCCGCTTCGTGCGCCGCGGCCACGGTGGCCGCGGCCGCGCCCTTCGGCGCCCCGCTCATCAGGTCGCGCCCGAGCACCGCCTCGGGCAGAAACCGCTCGTAACCCGCCCAGCGTTCCGGATCCGGGTCGGGGTCGCACCCCGCCGCCAACGACGCCATGTCCGTGGCCGTGAATCCCCCCGCCCGGAGGCGCAGCCCCGCGGTCGCCCGCCCCAGCCCGTCCGGCACCGTCGCGAACCACGCGCGCGGCGGCGTCATCGCCGGCGCCACCGCGAGGCCGTGGAAACCGCCGGAATGGCACTGGGTCATCGCGAACACCACCCGGCCGGCCCCCAGGCCCGCCGCCAGCGCCGAGCGCAGCTCCGCCACGCCCAGGACTTCCCGCGTATCCGTGATCCAACCACCGTCGCGGCGCCGGCCGCGCCGGAGCTGCCAAAGCGTGATCGCGCTTTCCTGCGCGTCGCCCTTGCCGGTCAGCTCGCCGTGGTCGCCGACCAGCAGATACAGCGTCCCGCCGCCGCTCACCGTCGGCAAAATCTCCTCGCGCAGCGCCCGCAGGAACTCCGCCTTGGTCGCCGGCCGGTTCCGCGGCAGCACGCCCGGCTCCCACGACGGCACGATCGCGCCGTCGACCACCCGCTCGCGCCGCACGTCCGCCAGCACCGGCGCGGCCTCCGCGCGGTTGCCGATGCCGAAAAACACCCATGTGGCCTCCCCCGCCAGCTCGCGCCCGAAATACCCGGCCACCGCCCGCGCCTGCAGGTATTGCGAATAGTTGTTCGACAGCGGTGTGCCGCCGCCGGAAAGCAGCACGTAGGCGTCGCGCGCGGCGCCGGCCGGACGCGCGGCCGCGGGGACCGCCGCCTCGGGCACCACCGGGGTCGTGCCGCAGCCGCCGAGGATCAATCCGCCCGCCGCCGCCGCCCAAACCCGCAGGAATCGAAGGAAAAAACGCGCCACGCGCGTGTTGCTACGGCTCCCGCCGGCCACCGCCAACCGGAAACGACGGGACGCCGCGCCGCCCGTCCCGCGGTAACGCCCGTGTTACCGTTTTCCCGTCGCACCGCCGCAACATCCGCCCCGCTTTCGCGTCCCTCCCGGGCCCGCTGCCGGAATACGCCGCGGGGTTTGCGCCTCCGACCTTTTCCGCCTTCCCTCTCCGCCATGCCGTCCCGCCGCCCGCTGCTCTCCGTGCTCGCCCTGCCCGTCGCGCTCCTGCTCGCCCTCCTCGGCGCCCCGGTCGCGACCGCCGCCACCGCGCGCCCGACGCATGTGAAAGCCTCGCTCGTCGCCGCCGACGCCGCGATCGTGCCCGGCCGGCCCCTGCTGGTCGCGCTGCGCCTCGTGCACGATCCGCACTGGCACACCTATTGGCTCAACCCCGGCACCGGCCTGCCCACCACGATCGCGTGGAAACTGCCGCCGGGCTGGACCGCCGGGCCGATCCAGTGGCCCGCCCCGCAGATCCTGCGCGATGCCAAGAAAAACATCGTGGGCAACGGCTACGAAGGCGACCTGCTCCTCCCGATCACCCTGACGCCCCCCGCCGATCTCGCCGCCGGCGCCGCGGTCGAGCTACGCGGCGAGGCCGATTGGCTGATGTGCGAGGAGGTCTGCATCCCGGGCGGCGGCCCCGTCGCGCTTTCGTTGCCCGTCGCCGCCGCCGGCACGACGCCCGCTCCCGATGCGGCCTGGGGTGAAAAAATCCGCGCCGCCGTCGCCGCGCTGCCCCGCGCCGATTCCGCCTGGAAACTCGCCGCCGCGCGCCCCGCGCCCGGCCTCGTGCGCCTCACCGTCACGCCCGCGGCCGGCGGCGCCCCCGCGCCGCAGTCGCCGCACTTTTTTTCCGCCGACGGACACATCGTCTACGACGCCCCGCAGGTCTTCACCGCCGGCACCGGCGGCGGCTTTACGCTCGATCTTCCGGTCGACCCCAACGGCCCCGCCAACGTCACCGCGCTGACCGGCGTGCTCACGACGGCCGGATCGTGGTCGTCGGCCGCCGCGCTGCCGGGCCTCGCCGTGAATCTCCCCCTCCCCGCGCTCACCGCGGCCCAAATCGCCGCGCTCGCCGCCAAGCCCGCCGGCGCCGCGGCGACCGGTGCCGCCCCCGCGCTTCCGCCGCCGCCGCCGGCCGGCGGCCTGCTCGGCACGCTGGCCCTGGCCTTCGTCGGCGGCCTGATCCTGAACCTCATGCCCTGCGTCTTCCCGGTGCTCGGCATCAAGATCCTCGGCTTCGTCAACCAGGCCGGCCACCAGCGCGCCAAGATCGTCGCGCACGGCCTTACGTTCACGAGCGGAGTGCTGCTCTCGTTCTGGTCGCTGGCCGCGGTGCTCGCGATTCTGCGCGCCGGCGGCGACCAGCTCGGCTGGGGCTTCCAGCTGCAATCCGCGCCGTTCGTCTACAGCCTCGCCGTGCTGCTGCTGGTGTTCGGCCTCAACATGAGCGGCCTCTTCGAGTTCGGCCTCGGCGCCACCGCGGTGGGCGGCGACCTGCAGATGAAGTCCGGCTACGCGGGATCCTTTTTCACCGGCGTGCTGGCCACCGTCGTCGCCACCCCGTGCAGCGCGCCCTTCCTCGCGCCCGCCCTCGGCGCCGCGCTCGCCGTCTCGACCGTCGAGTCGTTCGCCATCTTCACCGCGATCGGCATCGGCCTCTCCACACCCTACCTGCTGCTCTCGATCTTCCCGCAGGCCGTGAAAGTCCTCCCGCGCCCCGGCGCCTGGATGGAGACCTTCAAGCAATTCATGGCCTTCCCGCTCTACGCGACCGTCGGCTATCTGCTCTGGGTGCTCGCCGCCCAGACGACCGACGAGGGCTTCCTCAGCGTGATCTTCTCCCTCGTGCTGGTCGCGCTCGCCGTGTGGATCTACGGCCGCTGGACCGCGCCCGGCGCCAAGCCCGGCCGGGTGCGCTTCGGGATCGCCGGCCTGGTCGTCGTCGGCGCCCTCGGCCTCTGGGTCGGCTGGCCGCGATCCGCCCTCGCCGGCCCCGCCGCCGCGGGCGCCGCGCCCGCCGTCACCTGGGACGCGTGGAGCCCCGAGGCGGTCGCGAAACTCCGCGCCGAAGGCCGTCTCGTCTACGTCGACTTCACCGCCCGCTGGTGCGCGACCTGCCAGACCAACAAGAAGATCGTCTTCGGCTCGGACGCCGTGCTGCGCACCTTCGCGGAGAAGAAGATCGCGACGCTGCGCGCCGACTGGACGAACAAGGATCCGCGCATCACCGCCGAGCTCGCCGCCTACCAGCGCAGCGCCGTGCCGTTCAATCTGGTTTACCTGCCCGGCAAAGACGCGCCCGTCATCTTGCCCGAACTGCTCACGCCGACGATCGTGCTCGACGCCGTCGCCGGCAAGTAACCCGCCCCGCGATCAGTCCGTGCGGCAGGACCCGGCCACCCGCCGCGCCTGACCTCCGCCGGCTGCTCACCAGCGCGCCGTCGCCCGCGCCCGCGTCGTCGGCGCACCCGCCACCACCGGGCGCACGCCCGTGGCGGAGACGTAACGGGGACCCGGCGTCGCGTGCGTGGTCAGGTTGCCCCGCGATACCGTCCAGTGCGTGACGCGGCCGTTCTCCAGCAGCACGCAACCGCCCGCATCGTAGGTCCACACCGCCCAACGGCCCGCCGCGCCGTGGCTTTGCACGAGCGGCACGCCCAAGGCGCGCACCACTTCGTTGGCCCCGATGCCCGGCTTCATGTCCGCCCATTCCGCGCGCAGCGACGGCAGCGCCGCGAGCGCGAAGACAAGGAGGAGGTGGCGGAAGCCCGGTTGCATGCGGCCAGACCACCGGCGGCCCCTGCCTTCGCCACCCTCGATTCCGACCGGCCGGTTTTTTACACGCACTTCGCAGCCGCCCGGGCGCCCCGCCGGCGCACGCCCCGTTTGACGATCCGCCGGTCACACCCACGCTCCCCGTGTGCTCTCCGACGCCTTCGCCGGTCTGCAAAAACTGATGCTGCCCGACCGGTGGCAGGCTTTGGCGTTGGCCGCCCTGCGCGAGGGCAAGGATGTCGTCGTCGACGCCCCCACCGGCGCCGGCAAAACGTATGTGTTCGAACGCTGGGCCGAGCAGACGAATTTCGCCCGGCGCGCGCTTTTCACCGTCCCGACCCGCGCCCTCGCCAACGACAAGTTCGCCGAATGGCGCGCGCGCGACTGGGACGTCGGCATCATGACCGGCGACCTGTGCGTGAACCCCCATGCCCCGATCGTCGTCGCCACCCTCGAGGCGGTGCAGGGCGCGATCGTGGACGTCGCCGCCGCCCCGCGCGCCGCCGCCGACGACCCGCCGCACCCGGACCCCGCGTCGGCCCATCCCGCGACCTCCCCCGATCGCTTCCGCCTGCTCGTCGTCGACGAATACCACTGGCTGGCCGATCCGCACCGCGGCAACCACTACGAGGGCGTGCTCCTCGCGGCGCCGCCCGGACTCCAACTGCTGCTGCTTTCCGGCGCCGTGGCCAATCCCGACGAGGTCGCCGCCTGGCTGGGCCGGCTCGGTCGCACCGCCGCCGTCGTGTCGCACCGCGAGCGCCCGGTGAAACTCGAGGAAGTCGAGGTCGACGATCTCATTCACGGCCTGCCGCGGTGCATCGAGGGCTTCTGGTCGCGGCGCGTCGCCGGCGCACTGCGCGAAGGCTACGGCCCCGTGCTGGTCTTCGCCCCGCACCGCGCCGACGCCGAACGCCTCGCCCGGCAATTCGCACGCGAGCTGCCGCTGGCCGATCCGCTCACACTGACGCCGGAGCAGGAGCAACTCTGCGGGCCGCACCTCGCCAAGCTGCTGCGCGCCCGCGTCGCCTACCACCACAGCGGCCTGAGCTACGCGCAGCGGGCGGGCGCGATCGAGCCGCTGGCCAAGGCGGGCCAGTTGCGCGCCGTCGTCGCCACGCTCGGCCTCAGCGCCGGCATCAATTTTTCCCTGCGCTCCGTGCTGATCACCGCCGGCAACTTCCGCCACGACCACCTCGAGCGCGAAATCGCCCCGCACGATCTGCTGCAGATGATCGGCCGGGCCGGCCGCCGCGGGCTGGACGAGATGGGCTTCGTGCTCGTCTCGAGCAGCACACCGCGCATGCGCCGCGCCGAGCCCCTCCGGCTGAAGCGAGCCGTCCCGCTCCCGTGGGCGATGTTCCTGCGCCAGCTGCGCGCCGGCCGCGACGCCGCCGAGCTCGCGCGCACCGAGTCCGCGCGTTTCTTCGACCGCCACGCCATCCCGCTCGGCCCGGACCGCACGCCGCCGGATCTCGCGGCGACGTTGCCCTGCGGCGAGCGCACCGACACCGGCCGCGCCCGCCTCGTGCGCCGCGAACGCAATCCTTCGCCGCACTGCCCCGCCTGCCCCCACCGCGCCGCCTGCCTCGGGCTCTCGCCCGCCCCCACGTTGCTCTGGCAATGGCAACGCACCGGCGTGCTCGACCGGGCCCTGCGGCTCACGGTGCGCGGCGAGATCGTCTCCTTCTTCCTCGGCCCCGAAGGCCTCGCCCTCGCGGCCGCGCTCGAGGATCGCCGTTACCCGCTCGACGACCTGCTGTTCGACGCGGCCAACCTCTTCGCGGGCGACCGCTTCACCGGCACCAACCCGCGCTGGCTCGGCCGGCTGGCCGACGCGTGCACCCGCGCCTACCGCCGCCTCTCGATCGACGGCTGGTTGCTCGAGGGCGTGCCCGTGCACTACGGCTCCGGCGCCGCCGAGGCGGTGCGCGCGCTCGTCGCCGAACACGCGCGCTCCCGCGCCATCCTCGACGAGATCGAGAGCGCGGGTCGCGGCGACCTCGACCGCCTGTTGACGGAGTGGCGCAGCCTCCTGCGCCAGGTCGCCGCGGCGGGCCCGCTGCGCGGCGACGGCGCCCCGATGAGCGGACGCGACCACTTCATCGCGGAGCGCTGGGATACCTTCCGCGCCCTCGCGCGCCACTGGCTGCGCGAAGCGCGGGCCGATTCGCTGCCGGAGCTGCCGCCGCTCACCGCGGACCAGCGGCGCCCGGTGAACCACGCCGTGCTGCGGCCGGCCCGGCCGCTCCCGCCCGGCCGGCCGGCGGCGGTGCCGGCGCGCGCGTAGCCCTCCCCCGTCAGGGTTTCTGCAACCAGTCCAAGCCCGCCTCCCGGCCGGCTTGCAGGCCGCCGAGCCCCACGATGCTGGCGACGCGGATTTCCGTCTGCTCGGCGAGCCGGGCCAACGCCGCCTGCCGCTGCTCGCGGCCGAGGTTCTTGTCGGCGAGCAGCGCGAGGCGTCCGCGGGTGAATTCGTTGCGCACCGTCCACAGGTCGAGCGCGGCGGAGAGCGGCTGCCCCTGCTTCGCCACAAGATCGCGCATCTGGCCGAACTCCGCGCCCTCGCCGCGCAGCCACACCGCGAACAATTCGTCGCCGAGTTCGGCGCGGATTTTCTCCTGCGTCGCGTGCCGCACGGTTTCCCGCTCGGCCAACGCGACCGGCGACATGTCGAACACAAGCGCGAACCGGTCCTCGAATTCGAGCTGGTGGCGGAAGGCCGCGCGCCGCTGCGCGTCCGTCGCGGGCGTGCCGGCCAGCAACCGCGCCACCTGTTTGCCCGCGTTGGTCGCCCCGTATTCGTAGTCCTCGAGTTCGCGCGGCGTGAGGTCCTTGGCCAGATCCGCACGCTTCTCCCGCTCGAGCAGCGCCAGCTGGCGGAGGAAGGCGTTCAGGCCGCCGGGAAACGCCTTGCCGGCGGCCGCGTAGTCGGCGGCCGCCTTGCTCCGGATCTCGTCGTAGTCCGCCTCGATGCGCGCGATCAGGGCCGCGACCGTCCGCCGGCGATCCGGCGCGGGGTTTTCCGTCTCGGCCGCACCGGGCGCCGCGGCCGGACCGCCCGCGGAGCCCGGGACGGGCGCGGCGGGAGCGCGGGCATCCGCCGGGGAAGTCGGCGTAGGGCTCGGTCCGCTCCCCGCGGGCCGACGGAGCAACGCCACGCCGGCCACCAGCAGCACGCCGGCCAGGGCGGCGACAAGGATCGGGCGGGTCGGGCGCGTCACGTCCGCAGGGTGCGTCGCGCCCGGGCCGCCCGCGATGCTTTTTCCGTCCGCAGCGCCCGCGCGGCGCGCCGAATCAGGCCGACTCCGGCGCGGCGGCGACGTAGGGATCCTCGTGGAGCGTGGCGGGCTTCTTCCCGGCCAGGAGCTGGAACCAGAGGCGGGCGTTGGCGATGACGACGATCGTCACCAGCACGAGAAACACGGCGGTGACGGCGACATCGACACGGTTGTTGAAGACCTGCGTCGCCCACATCTTCAGCTCGGCGGGAGTGCCGCCGGCGGCGATCTTCTTCTCCAGGCCGCGGGCGATATCGAGGAAGCCGAGCGGCGCGGGGCTGAAGATCTTCATGAGCCCGGCCGAGATCGTCACGCAGAGCAACCAGCCGAGCGGCAGCAGCGTCGTCCAGATGTAGCGGGTGCGGCCCATCTTGATCAGGACGGTGGTGCCGAGGGAGAGCGCGAGCACGGCGAGCAGCTGGTTGGCGATGCCGAAGATCGGCCAGAGGGAGTTGATGCCGCCGAGCGGGTCGACGACGCCCTGGTAGAGGAACCAGCCCCAGGCGCCGACGAAGAGCGCGGTCGCGAGCGTGCCGCCGAGCACGGAGCGGGTGTCGCGCAGGGACTCGTGCACCGTGCCGAGCATGTCCTGCACGAGGAAGCGGCCGACGCGCGTGCCGGCATCGATCGTGGTGAGAATGAAGAGCGCCTCGAACATGATCGCGAAGTGATACCACAGCGCGAGGGCGGCCTTGCTGCCGACGACGCCGGCAAACATGTGGGCCATGCCGACGGCAAACGTCGGGGCGCCGCCGGTGCGGCCGACCATGGTCTTTTCCCCGACGTCGTTCGCGAGCGCCTGCATCTCGGCGGGCGTGACCGGGAAGCCGAGCGCGGTGACCTTGGCGGTGACGGCCTCGGGCGTGCCGGCCATGTTGATCGCGAAATACTCGCCCGGGGTCATCGCGCAGGCGGCGATGAGGGCCATGATGCCCACGCACATCTCGGTGACCATCGCGCCGTAGCCGACGACGCGGATGTGCGACTCGCGCGAGAGGAGTTTCGGCGTGGTGCCGGAGGAGACGAGGGAGTGGAACCCCGAGATCGCGGCGCACGCGATCGTGATGAAACAGAACGGGAACACCGGGCCGGCAAACACCGGGCCGGTGCCGTCGATGAACTTGGTGATCGCCGGCATCTGCAGCTTCGGCGCGAGCACGACCACGGCGATGCCGAGCGCGACGACGGTGCCGATCTTCATGAACGTGCTCAGGTAGTCGCGCGGCGCGAGCAGCAGCCACACCGGCAGCACCGACGCGAGGAAGCCGTAGCCCATGATCCACCACGCGAGCGTGGTGCCGTGGAGCGTGAGGGTCTTCTCGAGCTCGGTGCCGTGGAGGAATTGGCCGGCCCAGACGGAGGCGAGCAGCGCGATCACGCCGAACGCGCTGATCCACGCGAGGGCCTTGCCGTTGTGGCCGGCCTTTTTCATCCCGACGCCCATGATCAGGGCGATGGGCATCGTCATCGCGATGGTGAAGAGCCCCCAGGGGCTTTCGGCGAGCGCCTTCACGACGACGAGCGCCAGCACCGCGAGCAAGATGACCATGATCGCGACGATGCTGACCAGCGCGATGGCGCCGGCGAAAGGACCGACCTCGTCGCGCACCATCTGGCCGAGGGATTTGCCGCGGCGGCGCGTCGAGCAGAAGAGGATCACCGAGTCGTGGACGGCGCCGCCGAGCGTGGCGCCGACGAGCATCCACAGCATGCCGGGCAAATAGCCGAACTGGGCCGCGAGCACGGGGCCGACGAGCGGGCCGGGGCCGGCGATGGCGGCGAAGTGGTGGCCGAAGACGACCCACTTGTTCGTCTTCACGAAGTCGCGGCCGTCGCCGTGGGTCTGGGCGGGGGTCGCCCGGAGATCGTCGAGCGTGAGCACCTTCGCCATGAGCCACGCGGAATGGAAACGATAGCCGATGGCGAAGACGCAGAGCGACGCGACGACCATCCAGAGGGCGTTGACGGGCTCGCCGCGCGACCAGGCGAGGACGCCGATCGACACGGCACCGGCGAGCGCAACCACGCTCCAGCCGAGAATACGGGGCAGTTTGCCGAGGGCGGGGGAAGCAGCGGGGACGGAACTCATGGGGCAAATGGGCGGGCGCGACGTTGGGCCGCGCGCCACGAGGCGGCAAGCGCACCGAAGTGCGGCACGCGCGGCGAGAAAATTTCCGGCCGGCCCGCGCCACCGCCGCCGCCCGGAGCCTCTTGCCGCCGGGGAATCCGGGAAAAGAAAAGGCCCGGGTCCGATCGGACCCGGGCCGAGATTCAGCCGTGCGGCGAACGAAGCCGGCCGATCAAGGCAGCTCGTAGACCTCGATCAGCGCCACTCCGGTCGCCCCGCCGGCACCGACGATCTGCGCGGTGTAGTTGCCGGGCTGGAGCGTGGCCACGAGGGCGGAATCGTTGGCGCTGAGGCCGAACGCGCCGACCTGCGAGGACGTGGCCGAGATCGCGTCGCGATCCGCCGAGGTGAGCCAGTTGGTGTTCTGCGCCACGGTGGAGCTGCCGCTGAGGAGGATCAGCGTCGGCTGGGCGATCGCGCCGGAGACGCCGAAGGCGGTGAGACCGGGGCCGACGCCGCGGACAAGCACGCGCTTGGCGGGTCCGGGCGGAACCACGAAGCCGGCGATCAGGGTGGCGTCGGCTGTGCCCGCGGAGGCGCGGGTGGCGATGTTGAGCAGTTTCTGGCCGGCGGCGGCCGCACTCAGGTCGTAGACCTCGACGAGGGCGACGCCCGCGGTGCCGGTCGTGCTGCTCACCACGGCGGTGTAGTTGCCGGGGGCGAGGGTCGTGAGGAGGGCGGCGTCGGCCCCCGTGCTGTTGAGGGCGAAGGCCCCGGCCTGCTGGCCGGCGGCGTCGATCGCGATGCGGTCGCCGGCGATGCCGGTGTTCACCGCGAGGGAAGTCTGGCCGCGGTAGAGCTCGAGGCGGGGCGAAGCGAGCGCGCCGGCGACGTTGAACGGCGCGGCGCCGAGCGTGGGACCGACCGCGCGGATCAGCACCGGCTTCGACTGCTCGCCGGAGATCACGAAGCCCGCGATCGCGACGTTGTCGCCGCCGGCCACACGGGCGCGGGACGAGATGTTCACCAGGCGCTGGCGGGCCACGGCGGCGTCGCTGCCGCCGTTGAAGGTGGAGTTGACGGCGCCGGTGGCGGTGCCGGAGATCGTGCCGGAGGCGGCGATGGTGGCCGCGACCACGGTGCGGTTGGTCACGACGCTGACCGCGCCGGTGGCGGTGACGGAGCCGGAGCCGCCGTCGCTCGTCGTGCCCGACTGGGTGAGGAGGAAGGCCTGGCCGTTGGCGCCGGCGACCACGTAGGAAACCGCCGCGCTGGAGCCGGAACCGGCCTGATAGAAGCCGGCGACGGCCTGGGTGGCACCGGAGTCGGGGGCGCGCGTGGCGGAGAGCGAGGCGTTGGCCCCGCCGAGGATCGAGCCGGTGACGGCCCCGTCCGCGGCGATCGAGCCGCTGACCGAGACGGCCGAGAGGGCCGCGGCGCGGCCGGGCTCGCCGGCGGCGGCCGAGAGCGTCGGGTCGGAGCTGACGGAGGCCTGGTTGAAGTTGAAGCCGCCGTTGTCGCCGACGGTCAGGCCGAGCGAAACCACCGGGGCGGTCGAGCCGGGGAGGTAGCCCAGGAACACGCCGGTGTTGTCCTCGCGGACAAAGATCGCGAACCGGCCGAGGCCGCCGCTGAACTCGCCGAAGTAGGTGCCGGCGTAGCTGCGGGTGAGCACGGTCACGACGGCGCCGGCGGAGAGCACGCTGCCGGCCGAGTTGGAAACGATCACGTCATACCGGCCCGCGCTGGCGCCCGAGACGCTGCCGAGCGTGTAGGTCGGGGAAACGGCGCCGGAGATCGGCTGGCCGTCCTTGCGCCATTGATACTGGGGCGTCGGGGCGCCGGTGGCGCCGACCGCGAGGACGGTGCCGGAACCGGCGAGCACGGAACGGCTGGCGGGCTGCGCCGTGATCACCGGCGCAGACGCGGTCGTCGCGATCGTCAGCTGCGCGATCGAGCTGGCGACGTTGCCGAGGCTGTTGCCGACCAGCACGTCGTAGTTGCCGGCATCGGCCGCGGTCACGCCGGTGAGGGTGAGGGAGGAGGCGTTGGCCCCGCCGATCGCCACGCCGTTCTTGCGCCACTGGTAGTTGAACGCGGTGCCGCCGCTGACCGAGACCGAGAAGGTGACCACGCTGCCCGCGAAGGCCGTCTGGGTCTGCGGTTGCGAAGTGAAGACCGGGGCGGTGTTGACGGTGAGGGTCGCGCCGGCCGACGTCACCGAGCCGGCGGTGTTGGTGACCGTGACCGTGTAGGTGCCCGCAGCGGACGGCTGGGCGTTGGCCAGCGTGAGGGAGGACGAGGTGGCGCCGACGAGCGCCGCGCCGTTCCGGCGCCACTGGTAGGCCATCGGAGCGGTGCCGGTGGCGGTGACGGTGAAGGTGGCGGCCTGGCCTTGGTCGACCGCGACGTTGGCGGGCTGCACGGCGATCGCGGGGGCGATGACCGCCGGCGTGACCGTGAGGGAGAAGCTCTGGGAAACGGTCACGCCGTTCGTGGCGTTGATCGTGAAGTTGACCGTGCCCACCGCGCTTTCCGGCGGGGTGCCGGAGAGGACGCCGTTGGTCGTGAGGGTGAGCCAGGACGGCAGGTCGGTCGCGGTGAAGGTCGCGGCCGGATTCGCCGTCGCGACGACCGTGAAGGTGCCGGCCTCGAGGGCCTTGAACGCGGTGTTGCCCGCGCTCGTGAACACCGGCGGCTCGCCGATCGTGAGGACCGCCGTGCTCGAGGTGGCCGCGGGGCTGACGCCGTTGGTCACGATGACGCGGAACTGGTCGCCGGAGTTGCTCGAGAGGATGTTGGAGACGGTGAGGGTGGCCGTCGTCACGCCGCTGTAGATCGCGTTGTTGGAGAGATTCGAAAAGACCGAATCACCGACGCCGAGACGCTGCCACTGGTAGCTGGGGGACGGCGTTCCGGTCGCGACCACCGTGAAGGTGACGGAGCCGCCGGCGGGCGCGCCGCGGTTGGCAGGCTGGGTGGAGATCGACGGCGCGGTGGTGGTGCCGCTGCGGCGGATGGTGTGGTTCCGCGTGTCGGCGATGTAGACGTTGCTGTTGGTATCGACCGAAATCGCGAACGGGTTGTTGAACCGGGCGGCCGCGCCGACGCCGTCGGCGATGCCGGACGCGCCGGCCGAGCCGGCGAGCGTGGTGACGTCGCCGCCGGTCGAAATCTTGCGGATGGTGTTGCTGTAGGTGTCCGCCACATAGACGACGCCGGCGGAATCGACCGCCACGCCGGCCGGCTGGTTGAAGCGGGCGGCGGTGCCGTTGCCGTCGGCGCTGCCGGCCACGCCGGCGCTGCCGGCCAAGGTGGTCACCTCGGCGGCGGCGGTGATGCGCCGGATCACGTGGTTGTAGGAGTCGGCGACGAAGAGAACGCCGGTCGCGGCGACCGCGATTTGGTTCGGGTAGTTGAACCGCGCCGCGGTGCCGGTCGAGTTGGTCGAGCCGGCCGAGCCCGGGGAGCCGGCAAAGGTCGTGACGACGCCGCCGGAGGTGATGCGGCGGATGGTGTGGTTGGAGGTGTCGGAGACGTAGACATTCGCGCTGCTGTCGATCGCGACGCCGGCCGGGAAAGAGAAGCGCGCCGCATTGCCGGTGCCGTCCGTGCTGCCGGGGTTGCCGGCGAGGCCCGCGACCGTGGTCACGGTGCCGTCCGGCGAGATGGAGCGAATCGTATGATTGAACGTGTCGGCCACGTAGACGGTGCCGACGCTGTTGACCGCGACGGCCGACGGACCGCTGAAGCGGGCCGCGGTGCCGACGCCGTCGGTCGAACCGCCGACGCCGACGGTGCCGGCCAGCGTGGTTACGACGCCGGCGGAGTTGATCTTGCGGATGACGTGGTTGGCGGCGTCGGCGACGTAGAAGTTGCCGCTGCCGTCGATGGCGATCGAGGACGGGGTGTTGAACCGGGCGGCGGTGCCGGTGCCGTCGTTGGAGCCCGTCAAGCCCGCGCCGCCGGCGAACGTCGTGATCGAGGTGCCGACATTGACCGTCAGCGTCGCGATGTTGGAGGTCGCGGTGTTGTTGACGGAATCGACGGTGTTGGTGGCCACCAGGCGGAACTGGTCGCCGGTCATGCCGGCCGCGACCGCGCTGACCGTGAGGGTGGTCGAGGTGGTGCCGCTGTAGGTGCCGTCGTCGGAGAGATCGACGAAGCCCGTCGTGCCGGCCGGCTGGCGCTGCCAGCGCAGGGTCGGCGTGGGGGTGCCGGTCGCGGCCCCGGTGAAGGTGACGTTGGCGCCGAGCTCCACGGTCGACGACGTCGGGTGGGTGGAGATGGCCGCCGCCGCCTGGGCGAGGCTGACGTTGAGCGTGAAGGACTGCGTGACGGTGCCGCTGGAGTTCGTGGCGCTGATGGTCAGCCCGTAGGTGTTCACGTCACCCGAGCTCGGCGTGCCGATGAGGGCGGCGCCGGCGAGCGACACGCCGGACGGCAGGGAGCCGGCGACGCTGAAGGTCGGCGCGGGCACGCCCGTCGCCGTGAAGGTGAACGAGTTGCTCTGGCCGACGACAAACGTGGTGGAGAACAGGCTCGTGAAGGCCGGCAGCTGCGCCACCGAGAGGGTGACTTCGGCGCTGGTGGTGGAGCCGACGCTGTTGGAGACCACGACGCGGAAGACATCGCCGTTCATCGCCGGGGAGATCGACGCGATCGAGAGCGAGGAGGTGGTGACGTTGCTGTAGATGCCGTCGTTCGAGAGATTGCCGAACGAGAGGTCGGACTGGCGCTTCTGCCACTGGTAGGCGGTGACCGCGGGATTGGCGGTGGCCGTCACCGAGAAGATCCCGGACACGCTCGTGGTGCCGGACGGCACGGTGTAGTGGGACGGCTGCGACGTGATCGTCGGCGTGCTGTTCGGGGGCAGCACGGTGAGCGAGAAGCTCTGGTTGCTCGACCCGGCGGAATTGGTGGCGGTGACGGTGAAGGTGTAGGCGGTGCTCGAGGCGTCGCCGGCGGAGGCGTTGACGCTCAGGACACCGGTCTGGGTGTTGAAACCGACGAAGGACGGCAACGTGCCGGTGCTGTAGGTCGGCGTGGGGCTGCCCGTCGCGACCACCGTGAAGGAGCCGGACTGACCCGCCGTGAACGAGGCGGACGCCGCGCTGGTGAAGACCGGCGGCTGCGTGACCGTGAGCGTCGCGCTCGACGACGTGGCGGCGGACCCGACGCCGTTGGAGGCGACGACCTGGAACTTGTCGCCGTTCATGGCCGACGTCACGCCGGTGAGCGTGAGCGTGGCGGAGGTGACGCCGGAGTAGACGGAGCTGGCCGAGAGGTTGGAGAAACTGGAGCCGCCCGACGGCTGGATCTGCCACTGGTAGGAGACCGCGGGATTGCCGGACGCCGCCGCGGTGAAGGTGGTGGTGCCCGCCGCCGCGACGGTGGCGTTGGTGGGCTGGGACGTGATCGCCGGCGCCACCGCCGCAGTGAGACGGCGGATGAGCTGGTTGTTGGTGTCGATGACGTAGGTGCTGTTGGTCGAGGCGTCGCGCACCACGGCGGACGGGAAGTTGAAGCGCGCGGAGGACGAGAGGCCGTTGGTGGAGCCGGAGGTGTTGGCCTGGCCGGCGATGGTCGTGACCACGCCGCTGCTGATCGCCACGGACCGGATGACCTGGCTGAAGGTGTCCGCCACGAGCACGTTGGTCTCGGTCGTGTCGAGCGCGAGGCCCTGCGGATTGTTGAAGGTCGCCGACGTGCCGGTGGCATCGGTCGCGCCGGCCGTGCCCGAACCGGCCAGCGTCACGACCGTGCCGGAGCTGACCGTGATCTGGCGGATGAGGTGGTTGAACGTGTCCGCCACGTAGAGCGTCGTGCCGCCGGCGTTGGAAACAATGCCGTCGGGGTGATTGAAAAGGGCCGCGGCACCGGTGCCGTTGGTCGTGCCGCTGTTGCCGGAAGTGCCGGCGAGCGTGGTCACCACGCCGGTCGCGACCACGATCTGCCGGATCGTGTGGTTCTGCGTGTCCGCAACCCAGATGTTGATCGCGGCGCCGCCGGAGCCCGCGCGGTCGGCCGCGATGCCGAGCGGCGTGTTGAAACGCGCGGCGGCGCCCGTGCCGTTGGTCGTGCCGGCGGAGCCCGCCGTGCCCGCGAGCGTCGAAACCACGCCGGCGGAGGTGATCCGGCGGATCGTGTGATTGTTGGAATCGGCGACGTAGAGATTGCCCGCGCCGTCGATCGCGATGCCCTGCGGGCGGTTGAACGATGCCGACGTGGCGGTGGCGTTGTCGGTCGAGCCGGAGGAGCCCGTGCCGGCATAGGTCGTGACCACGCCCGCCGAGGTCACCTTGCGGATGACGTGATTCAACGCGTCGGCGATGTAGAGATTGCCGGCGGCATCGACGGCCACGCCGGACGGATTGGAAAACTGGAAACTCGCCGCGGTGCCCGTGCCGTTGGTCGAACCCGCCGACCCGGAACCGGCGAAGGTCGTCACCGCGTTCTGCGCCCAACCCGAAAGGGTCGTGATGGAAATCGCCGCCACGGCCCGAATCGACCGAAACCAACGGGACCGTTGCTGCACCGGCAGTTCGCTGCACTGACTTGAGCTCATAAGTTTCATAAAATTCAGGCGATTAGGGTTAAAATGGGGCGCGAAAGAATCCAAAGCGCTAGGGTAAAATTACCCTGCCCGCCTCTGACGGGTAAGGGCAAGACGGGAGTTGGCCGAAAAAGTCGCACACGACGGAGTTTGCCGCAAACGGCAGACCGCGTGCAGCGCAAAGGGTTCTCGCATCGGCGCAGCATCGCAGCGCGTGTGCCATGGCCCCCGCCCGCCGGCGGCTTACCTCTGGGAATCGGTCCCTCGAGCCTCGCCGCCGGTCCGATTTCCGGCGGACCGGTGTGCGGAAATTCACCCAATCGGCGCGCGCCGAACGCGGTTTATTACCCAACCGCAGGGGATCGGTCCCCGGCGCGGATCAAGCCCGCGCCGCGACCGTCCGGCCCGATTCGGCCGGCGCCCTCCTGCTAGCCGCGTTACCGGCTCACGCCGGACGCGACGGCGCGATTGCCACCGCCGGGGCCCGCCCTTTCGCTCGCCGCGTGCTCGCCCTCCTCCTCCCCGCGCCGCTGTTCTTGATCTTCGAGGTCTGGCAGCTGGTGCTCAGCGAGCGCTACCTCGGGATCAAACAAATCGCCCGAGGGGCGGATCCCCGTCGACTCGGTCTGGCGGAAACGACGGCGTTTTTCTGGAGCGCCGGCCTGCTCGCCTATTGGTTCTGGATGATGGTGTTGCTGCTCGATCCGGTGGGCCGCCTGCCGGGCCTCGGCCTCCTCGTCGTCACCGCCGTGGGGTTCTCACTGCGGCGTGGTGCCGTCCTGAAATGGATCTTGGTGATCCTCACGTTCGAGGGCGCTGTGCGGGTCGGCCTGCTGCTTTCGATCATCCGGCTGGTCTGGCAGCGACTCTGACGGCGGATAGCCCGCGGCTGGGAGGCGAACGCCACGCCGGCATTTGGGTAGGACTACCCAAGTCCACCTATCGCACCTGCGTAACTTTGGGTGTAACGCTACCACTACCAACAATGGTCTGGGTATAATACCCTAGGAGCACACCCAATCCGACCATGCTCGCTCCGCTCACCTCTTCCGCTCGTTTCTTTGTGCTCGGCGCTCTGCTCGCGTCGCCGTTGACCCTCCTCGCCGCGCCGAAGCCCGCCGCATCCAACTCCGCCCTGGTCGCCGCGCTCCAAGCGGTGAGCCCCGACCCCTTGGGCGGTCGTCTCGGCCTGGTCGCCGCGTCCGCCCGCCTCGGCGAGGTCCGGACCGAGCGGACGTCGCGCGCCGAACTGACCGCGTCGAACGAAGCCGACCGCAAAGCCTACTCGGCGTGGAAGGGCACCCGCAAATCATGACGCGCGGCCGTTTCTTCCGCGCCGCGGCGGCGCTCGGGGCGCTCGCGCTGGCCCTGCTCGGTCACGCCGCCCCCGCACCCGCGGGGCGCCCGACCGCCGCCCAGATCAGGACCGCCTTCGACGCGATGGATACATCGCGCAACGGCGCCATCAACGGCACCGAGTGGGACCACGCGTCGTTCGCCCTCTTCCGCTCCTACGACCGGAACAACGACGACCAGATCGATCGTGACGAATTGCGGGCCACGACAATCGCGCCCGACACCTTCCGCCGCATCGACCTGGACCAGGACGACCGCCTGAACATCGGCGAATTCATGGAACTGCGCCGCGCCCTGCTCCGCATCGCCGATATCGACCGCAACGACTACCTCTCGCCGGTCGAATACGAACTGTTCATCCTGATGGAGCGCGCCGGCTGGCAGGACGCCAACCAGAACGGCCGCATCGAACTCTCCGAACTCACCGCCTCGCTCCACCGCGCCTTCGACGAACTCGATCTCGACCGCGACGGCGCCCTGCAATTGGCGGAGGCCGCCTTCATGCGGCCGGCCGCGCTGACCCGCTACGATGCCGATCGCGACGGCGCCCTGAGCCGCGAGGAGTTCATCGCCGGCTACCGGCTCGAGTTGGTCGGCGGCTGAGCCCCCGGTGGCGTGCGTCCTCGCGCGCCGCGGGCCGAAACCCGTCAGCGCTGGAAGCGCCGCGTCTCTCCCTTGGTCGCCGGCTCCGCGAACGATTGGGCGAAGAAATCCTGCCCCGCGCCGATGAACTTGGCGTATTTCGTGTAGTCGCCCGCCCACGAATTCGGCACCTGCACGCGCTTGATCACGCCGCGCCCGACTTTGTCCGGCGCCGTCGCATCCGGCACGAGCTCCATCGAGAATTTCGGATCGTGCGTGTGCACCACAAAGTGTTTCGACCCGTCGCCGCCTTCGCGCTCGATGCGCAGAAAATCGGAAATGTTCATCGCGCGGGCCCGACGCTGCCGGGGCGGGCGGGCGCCGACAATCCCCGATTTCGCGGCGGGCGCCGCTCCGCGCGCCGCACCGTCGCCCGCGGACCGTTTTCCCCTTGAGCCGCACCGCCGCGCTCCGCACAACCTCCCCGCCGAGCGCGCGCCGGGTCGCCGGCGGTCCAGCGGAGGACCGGCCGAACCACCGGCCGCACGGCGTCGCTGTCGCCCCATGAAATCATCCGACTCGAGTCCCAAGCTGCCGTATCTGCCGTTCATCGCCGCCGATGCGGCGTGCCTCGTGCTCGCGTTTTTCGTCGTCAGACGGGGCGGCGACCCGCTCCCCTCGATCGCCATCATCGTCGCCGTCACGCTCGTCGTTCTCGGCGCCGCCGCGGCGATCTATCCGTATCTGGCCAACTACGAACGCCGGAAAAACGCCGCGCTCGACGAGCGCCAGCGCGCCCTCGAGGGCCTCGCCGCCACCGTCGCGACCTCGGCCGAGCAGGTCAGCATCGCCACGGGCAGCCTGAACGCCATCGCCGAGCTCGCCCAAAAAAACCTCCGCGAGGCCGAACACCTGCCGCAGCGGCTCGAGGAGACGATCGCCGCCTTTGAGTCCCGTGTCGCCACGGCCGACGCCGCCGCCCGCACCGCCCTCGAGCAGGAAGTCGCCGCGCTCCGCTCCGCGGAAAGCGAACGACTCGCGGCCACTGCAACCAAGATCGCCGCGTCCTCCGCCGATTGGGCGCGCCTCGAGTCCGCCACGCAGCAGCACCTCGCCGCCGCCACCGCCGCCCTCGCCCAACTTTCCGCCGGCACCGCCGGCGCCATCGCACAGGCCGAAGCCGCGGCCGCCGCCGCCCTCGCCGCCGCCCGCACCGAG
>JACCDS011072937.1_pt1 | contig 19177 bp, 16 predicted proteins | sample 7446441 | NCBI WGS metagenome assembly JACCDS01 (sample SAMN15323445, study PRJNA562643) | freshwater metagenome | isolation source: river surface water | place: USA:Blue River Watershed | collected 2017-08-17
CATCCTGGACACCAACTGTGACCCAGACGATGTAAACATCGGCATCCCAGGAAACGATGACGCAATTCGCTCCATCGAGATTCTTACCAAGGTCATCGCCGACGCAGCAGCTGACGGCATGATCGCTCGCCACCAGAAGGGTGGCGAGGAGGCTGAGCCACTAGCCGAGTGGGAGCGCGAGCTTCTAGAGGGCGGCGCAGCTGCAGAGACCCCAGCCGAGGAGACCTCGGCAGAGAAGGACGCATAACAATGGCTAACTACACTGCCGCAGATGTAAAGGCGCTTCGCGAGAAGTCGGGCGCCGGCATGATGGACTGCAAGGGTGCTCTTGACGAGGCCAATGGAGACATCGAGAAGGCTTTTGAGCTTCTTCGCCTAAAGGGCCTAAAGGGTGTTTCAAAGCGTGAGGGTCGCACCACCTCTAACGGTTTGGTTGTTGCCCGTGTTTCGGGTGGCAAGGGAACTCTTATCGAGCTTGCTTGCGAGACCGACTTTGTAGCTAAGGCTGACAACTTTGTTGCTCTAGCCGAGGCAGTTGCTGATGCAGCTGTAGCAGCTGGTGCCGAGACCGTTGAGGCAGCTCTTGCAGCACCTCACGGCTCAGCAACCGTTGCTGATGCAATCACCGACCAGGCCGCAATCATGGGCGAGAAGGTTGAGCTTCGTCGCGTTGCAGTCGTTTCCGCCTCTGGCGTTGACGCTTACATGCACCGCACCAGCCGCGACCTACCACCACAGGTTGGTGTCTTGGTTGCTTATGAGGGCGCTGACGCTGAGACTGCACACGATGTTGCGGTTCACATCGCAGCATTCAACCCAACCTACCTATCCCGCGAGGATGTCCCAGCAGAGATCGTTGCCAAGGAGCGCGAGATCGCTGAGGAGACCGCTCGCAACGAGGGCAAGCCAGAGGCAGCTTTGGCCAAGATCGTTGAGGGTCGCGTCACTGGCTTCTTCAAGGAGACCTGTCTTCTGGACCAGGACTTTGCTAAGGACAACAAGTTCTCAGTAGCTAAGGTCTTGGAGAATGCAGGCCTAAAGGTCACCAGCTTTGTTCGCTTCCGCGTTGGAGCATAACTAGCGAAAAATCTGCCACGGGCTCGGTCGAAAGACCGGGCCCGTTTAGTTTTCTCGCCCTAGGATTATCAGGGCGCAATCGCGCCTCAGAAGCACTGGAGGAATTCTTATGAATAAGAAGCGCAGAGTCCTACTAAAGCTCTCCGGTGAAGCCTTCGGTGGCGGTTCGCTGGGCGTGAACCCAGACGTAGTATCAAAGATCGCCAAAGACATTGCGGTGGCCGCAAAAGACGTTGAAATCGCGATTGTTGTTGGTGGCGGTAACTTCTTCCGCGGCGCAGAGCTTTCAAACCGCGGCATCGACCGTTCCCGAGCTGACTACATGGGAATGCTCGGTACTGTGATGAACGCCCTAGCGCTGCAGGACTTTATTGAGCAGGCCGGGGGAGATGTTCGCGTGCAAAGCGCAATCACCATGGCTCAGGTTGCTGAGCCATACCTACCGCTGCGTGCGATTCGCCACCTGGAGAAGGGTCGCGTCGTGATCTTCGGTGCAGGTGCAGGTTTGCCCTATTTCTCAACCGACACTGTCGCAGCGCAGCGAGCACTCGAGGTGCATGCCGATGAGGTGTTGGTAGCCAAAAATGGCGTGGATGGCGTTTATTCGGCTGACCCAAGAAAGAACCCAGAGGCGAAGAAGCTCACTGAGGTGAGCTACCAAGACGCCTTGGTGCAGGGTCTGAAGGTGGTGGACGCAACCGCGTTCTCACTGTGCATGGATAACAAGATGCCGATGCGCGTTTTTGGCATGGAAGATGTTTCTGCAGCGCTACTGGGCGAGCCAGTGGGTACTGCGGTTCGGGCTTAGAAAGATAGGGAATACAAGATGATCCAAGAGATTCTGAACGAGTGCAAAGACAAGATGGACAAGGCTGTTGAGGCCACCCGCGAGGACTTTGCTTCGGTTCGCACCGGACGCGCTAACCCAGCCATGTTCCAAAAGATCATGGTCGACTACTACGGCACCCCAACCCCACTTGGGCAGCTGGGTGGTATTCAGAACCCTGAGGCTCGCTCGATTTTGATTAGCCCCTACGACAAGAGTGCCCTCAAGGCTATTGAGGCAGCGCTGCAGGCAATGCCTAACCTAGGTGCTCAGCCAAACAACGATGGCAACGTGATTCGCCTGAACCTCCCTGAGCTAACCGAGGAGCGCCGCAAGGAGTATGTGAAGCTGACACGCGACAAGGCCGAGCACGGCCGCGTATCGGTTCGCAACATCCGTCGTAAGGCCAAGGAAGATCTTGAGGCCCTAAAGAAGGATGGTGGAGCTGGTGAGGATGAGGTCGAGCGTGCCGAGAAGGAGCTCGAATCAATCACCAAGGTTCACATCGACAAGATTGATGAGTCGCTGAAGAACAAGGAAGCTGAACTTCTCGAGGTTTAGGTGCAAGAAACAAAGTCCAAGTCGCTGATGACCAGGTTGCTGGTTGGATTTGGCTTGGGTGGAATTTTCTTGCTCTCCCTGGTTCAGCCGGTCCTTTTTGTACTTCTAACCTCGGTTGCCGCAGCCCTTGGCGTTTGGGAACTTGCCACCGCGATGCGCAAATCCAGTTGGCACGTACCAAGGATTCCCGCCACGATCGCGGCCTTTTTGACCCCGCTGATGGCATTCTTCTTTGGTCCAGCCGGTCAGTGGCTCACCATCTGGGTGGCAATCGGTGCCATGGTCGCCTGGAGGCTGCTGTTTTTGCTGGCTGCGAAGCAATGGCAATCGCTCAAGGCGACTCTGCGTGATTTTGGTGCCAGCGCCTTCATCATGATCTACATCCCGCTGCTAATTAGCTTCGGTGCATTGCTAATCAAGAAGGAAGACGGGACCATCTGGGTCTTCGGGTTTGTGCTGACCGTTGTCGCTATCGATAGCTTCGGATACCTGATTGGTCGGATTTGGGGCAAAACCAAATTGTCACCAGAAATTAGCCCAAAGAAAACCTGGGAGGGTTTTGTTGCATCGGCTTTAGGTGCGATATTTGGTGGCGTAACAACTGTATGGCTGCTTGGTGAAAGTCTGTGGTTCGGCATAGTCTTTGGCTTAGCACTATTGGTGAGCTCAGTCATGGGGGATCTGTCTGAATCACTTATCAAGCGAGACTTAGAAGTGAAGGACATGGGGGATGTGCTTCCCGGGCACGGAGGGATCATGGACCGACTAGATTCCCTTTTGCCATCAACTTTTATTGCCTTCCTCCTCTCTCACGTAGTCTTCTAGATATGGATTTCCCGCGGACTAAGCCAAAGGTTCTGGGGTATGACCCCCAGCAGGTGGATGTGCTGTTCGCGAGACTGCAGCGTCAATACGAGAATCCATCACTCAAACTTGTCGATTCCTCGGTTGTCAACGTTGCAAAGTTCGACCTTGTGCCCGGTGGTTACCAGATTCCGGCAATCGATTCAGCGTTGGCCAAGCTGGTAGAGATCTTCCTAGAGCGCGAGATTGCCGGGCAGGTCAAAAGCGGCAAGCGTGACAAGGTGGCGAAAGAACTTGCCTCAAACCTCAAGGAGATCAAGTCGGTTTTGGAAAACGGACCGAAGAAAGTTTTCGCGATTGAGAAGCAGGGATTTAGAAAGCGCGATGTAATTGCGCTTGTAAGGCGCATTGAAATTAAGCGTGGAGCGCTCAGTGCCCCGGATTCACTGGAGCTTAGAACCATGGGCTTTAGACGATCCAGAAGCGGTTTTGATAGAGCAGAAGTAGACGCTTTTCTAAACCTCGTGATTCGTAGCCAACACTGCCAAAAAGCCCTTTCCTGATTGCCTCTAGCCCTATTTGCGCCTAGGGTTAAAAGCTGTCGTAAGGGAGTCTGTTGGGTAAACACAGTCTTAAGCGCAAACCTAAGCCCCGCCTGTTGCCGGCGTTGGGCTTTGTTTTTGTAGCTTCGCTGGTGCTTGTCAGTGCTGTAGACCCATACTCCGGCCAAATCGCCTCCGCTCAGACCGTGCAGGTTTTCGATGGCCCCGAAGAAGAGTTTCAACAGCTCGAAATCATCGAGCTCGATAATGACGAAGACTTCACCCGTGGCGGTTTTGAACTCCTAACCGGTGGAGACGCACTATTCATCAATTCCGCACCATACCCAGTTCCAAACACGGCTAAAGCATTTGCCCTAGAAATGGTGAACGCCAAGGGCTGGGATTACAACCAGTACTCCTGTTTGGTAAAGCTCTGGGAGCGTGAGAGCAACTGGCGCTGGAATGCTGAAAACAAGTCCTCTGGTGCCTATGGAATCCCGCAGTCTCTACCTGGCAACAAGATGGCCTCCGCGGGTGCTGACTGGCGCACTAACCCAGAGACCCAGATCAAGTGGGGAATTGGCTACATCAAGGGCCGCTACGGAAAACCTTGCTCCGCTCTAGCCCACTCAGATAAGCGCGGCTGGTACTAAATTGGCCCGCGGCAAAAGACGCCGTCAGGCACCAGTGAAAATCGAAGAGCTCGACCTAAATCGAGTTCGAATGTCCCTTCCTAAAACCGAGATCAAACGCGGTTACGAATTTCAGGTTCAGCAGACTATGGGCAATACTGCCGAAGAGGGTAAGACCTGGGTTTGCCCCGTTTGCTCACTAAGCATTACTCCTGGTGTGATTCACACCGTTGCGTGGGATGTTCACCGAGGTGTTCAATCAAGACGCCACTTCCACAATCACTGCTGGAAGCTTTTCGATGGGGTGCTGCACTAGTGGAGGAAATCAGGGCAGCAACCGAACTACCAGCAATCAAAGAAGACATTGAGCTTCACACCCAAGATGGACAAACCCTGGTTGGCGAGTTAGCGCTTCCCGTTGGGCACGAACCCATCGCCACTTTGATCACCCTGCATCCGCTTCCCACCCACGGTGGGTTTATGGATTCCCACATCTATCGCAAAGCCGCCAATCGGCTCCCTGAGCTACTTGGAGTAGCGGTGTTGCGCTTCAACACCCGCGGCACCGAATCACCTCGAGGTAAGTCAACTGGAAGTTTTGACGGTGGCAATCTCGAGCGATTTGATGTCGAGGCCGCGGTTGAATTTTGCAAGGCCAGGGGGCTGAGAAACCTCTGGCTGGTGGGTTGGTCATTTGGAACCGAGTTGGCAATCAAATACGGTCCGGATCACGAAATCGAAGGGGCCATTCTGCTATCTCCTCCGCTGCATCGAGCAACGGATGCGGATCTTTTGCGATGGAATCAAACTCAGAAGCCGCTTCATGCTCTAGTCCCTGAGCTCGATGATTACCTTCAGCCCCAAGAGGCAGCGGCTAGGTTCGGGATCGTTCACAACGCCAAGGTCTATGCGTTTGACGGTGAAAAGCATCTTTGGGTGGGAGAGAAGGCAACCAGGCGAGTCCTGAACCAGATTGCTCAGATTATTCTGCCTGGAAGCCCAGAACTACCAACCCACTACTAGCGAAGCTGTTGTCTCGGCATCCAAACTTCGCGAACAATCAACAACACCGAGGCCGCCATAGGAATAGCAATCACTGCACCCAGGATGCCCAAAAGCGTTCCACCCATGAGGGCTGCAATTACAACCAGCGCTGCCGGGACCTGAACCGCTCGCTTCATCACCCTTGGGCTTATGAGGTAAGCCTCAACCTGAAGATAAACCAGGTAGAAGATTCCAACCGTGATGGCCAATGTGGGTGATGTCACCAGCGATATCAAGGTTGCGACCACTGCCGCTGACACTGAACCAATCAGCGGCACGATTGCCAAAACAAAGGCGACCACCGCTAGCAGCGGGGCATATGGAGCCGACACGATCGAGAGATACACAAAAAGCACCACTGCGTGAATCGCGGCAACAGTAACCTGCCCCATAACCCAACGCCCCACCGAGTAGGTGACCTGATCAGTGAGTTCTATGAATCGCTCGCGCTTTGAAGCGGAAACCAACTTTGATACGTAGTGCTTCATGGACTCGATTGAGGCCATGAAGTAGATCGAGAGAATAACTACGACCAAGAATCCAACGGCTCCGGTTGCAGCCCCGATACCGACCTGAAGAACTCCACCGACAAGGCTTGGCCAGTTATTACTGTCGGTCAGGTAATTGATTGCATTTTCAGTTGCTGCTGAAATCGAACCGTTAAGGTTTCTATCTAGATTGGCAATCCACTCTGCGGTTACCAACTGATCAACAAAACCTGGAATTCTTCCAACGAGCTTTAGTCCCTCATTTACAACTGCGGGCACTACAGCCCAAACAAGCAGCGCCACAGCGCTTAGAAACACTGCAACCACGATTCCAACCGCGACCGGCCTAGGGAGATTTCTATTGGTGAGGCTGCGAACCGCGGGGTCTAACCCAAGTGCGGTAAAGATCGCGATGGCAACGTAGGTCAAGATGGTGGCGGTTTGGGAAACTGCTGCCCCTAAAAGGAGCGCGGTAAGGACACCGAGGGTTCCCACTAATCCAAGCTGAAAGGCGTTAGTGATCCTTGATCTTTGCTCCACACTGCCTCCATCGGTTAGCCAACTACAAAACTACGCAGGTTTTTAGTGATGTGACCCCACATAGCCCGAAATTCATGATATCTGGGAATCGGCGCCAGCTGGATGCAGGCTGAGAGCCCCGGGGTATCTCGAGGGTAAACTTCATGGGCTAGCAGTATCAGTCGGGAGCAAACCAATGCGAATGTGGATCGGAATCGTGGCCTTTGTGCTCGGTATTTCGGTGACCGCTATTGGTGTCGTGGACCAGGTTAGAAACTCGCCGCTTGAGCGCATCGAGATCTCACAGAGTCTCGAGAAGTCTGCGCCCTACCTGCTGATTCCAAACCGCACACTAACGTCCTATCCGGGCAACGTTGAGGTGAGTGCTGCCGGTACCAAGGATGTCTTCCTGGCCACCGTGCGCGAGTCAGATGCGACAGCATGGCTGACCCCCTCTCCATATGTCGAGCTTCGGCTGGAGATCGATCAGGCGGCAGAAAAAGTTTCGCTCGCTGAGATCGAGCGCCCGGGAGATGGGAACCTTCTTGATCCCAGAGGTTCCGATCTTTGGCGCACCGCAGTCAGCTCGGAGAACTTCGACACGATCAAGGTTCCAGAGGGTAACGAGGCCGCGGTGCTGATTGCCAGTACCGGTACAGACCCAGCCCCGAGCACTGTTGTTGTGACGTGGACGCTGCCCAAGGGTGCGGTGCCACTTAGTCCTTTGCCTCCGATCGGGCTTGCCATCATGCTGCTCGGTGCCCTAATCGTGCTTTGGGATGCCTATCTCAAAAACCGAGGCATCAAGCCAGGCAGGGGCCTAAGGGGCAGACCTAGAACACCAATTCAGCTGCCTAAGCTGAAGCTTCCAAACTTCTCCAAGCCCAAAAAGCGCGGACGCAGACTAGCCATGGTTTCAAGCCTGGTTGGAATTAGCCTGCTCACAGGCTGCACCCCGCAGTATGAATCACCGTTGATGAGCCCATCACCATCGGCCGCACCTGACACTCTCACACCTGTGATGACCAAGGTGCAGCTGGTTCGCGTTTTGGAAGAGATTGTTACCGCCATCGAGGCATCGGATGCAGAGCTGGATCGGGAAACCATCGAGCTTCGAGTTTCCGGAGCTGCCCTTGCCATGCGCAGGGCAGAGTACAACCTGCTGCGCAGAACCGAAGCGGACGATAAGCCCGCCGCAATTCAGGCTGGCCCGATTCAGCTTTTCTTGCCGAGTGCAACCGATACCTGGCCGCGTTCAGTCATGGTTGTCACCGGTGAAGAGCAGTTGCAGCTTTTGGTCCTTAGGCAAGAAAATCCAAGGGACAACTACGTTCTAGTTCACTACGCCAACCTACTTCCTGGAACCACCTTCCCAGAGGTCAGTGCCGAGGCCGTGGGTGCAAATATCGTCAAATCCGACAGTAAGTTCTTGGCATTCGAACCAGAGAAGCTACCCGAGGCGGTTGGAGATTTGATCAACAATGCGGGTGACTCTGCTTGGGCAACCCTTGTGGATCCCGAAAACAAGTACGTGATGGATCTTGCTGCCGTGCAGCAAAACCTCACTGAGACACTCAGCAATGCCAACCTGAGTTTCGAGCACCAGCTCGGGGAAAAGAACATTGACATGCTTGCAACCGCCGATGGTGGTGCTTTGGCCGCCATCTACATGGTCGATACCTACACCATCATTCCTAAGTCACCTGGCGATGCGGTGGCTATCACCGGTAATGAGGCGCTTCTTCTAGGAACCGGTGGAAGCTCGACCGGTATCGAGACTCGCTATGGCTCAATGCTGATCTTCCACATTCCATCTAGCGGCTCGGACCAGCCGGTCCGATTGCTCGGTGCCACCCAGCAGCTTCTTACGACAGTGAATCTAGGAACCCGATGACAAACTTTGGCGCAATGGATCTCTCTTCCTCGGCTAACCAGGGCGCGGAGGTGGTTGCCGGCTGGATGGTAAAGGCGGATGAGCCGACTCTCAGACGTTACCTAAAGCTCTCCGAGAAGCTCCCGGTAATCATGCTCATCTCGGACTCTTCTGAGGCTTCAGAGAGGGTTAGAAAGGCGCTGGAGGAGATTATTGCCTCTGGTGAAGGTCGTTTAGTTGGTCTTGATGTTGACCTCGAGTCCTCACCGCAGCTAGCCGCTGCGGTTGCGGTCACGCAAGCCCCAGCCGCGTTAGCGATTCTTGCTGGTCAACCAGCCCCGATCTTCAAGGGCGAAGCGACGATGCAGCAAATCGCTGAGATTCTCTCTCAGGTATTGCAGGCGGCGGTTCAAAATGGCTTAACAGGCAAGGTCACACTCGGAGCTGCCCCAGCAGCTGAAAAGCCGGTAGCGCCTGAGTTGGTTGCCGCCTATGAGGCAATTGATCGTGGTGACCTAGATTCTGCTCAAGCCATCTACGAGAAGTTTCTAAGCGAGAAACCCGCTGATCAGGATGCCAAGGCTGGTCTGGCCCAGGTGAAGCTTATGAAGCGCCTGCAGGCCCCAGAACCCGGACCCCATTCCGAGCTGTTTTCCGGAGCTGACCGATTGCTCGTCGGGGGAGATGCACCCGGAGCCTTTAATCTCTTGCTCGACGAGTTTGCAGTGAACTTCGATGCCAGAGATGCGATTAGAACTCGTTTACTGGAACTCTTTACCCTGGTTGGCGACAGCGAAGAACCGGTTTTGGCGGCTAGGCGACGCCTGGCTTCCCTGCTTTTCTAGTTTTTGAGCCAGATTGCCCCAAGCGGCGGGATGTTTACACTCGCAGAGAAATCGCGACCGTGCATCGGGATGCTCTCCGCTGTGACAGAGCCGTAGTTTCCGACCCCGCTACCGCCATAAACTTCGGCATCTGTGTTCAGTAGCTCAGTCCAGTTACCGCCCTTGGGAAGGCCAACACGGAAGTTTTCGTATGGGTGGCCAGCAAAGTTGACAATCACAGCAATTTGATTGCCCTTGGAGTCCAGCCTTATAAAACTCAGCAGGTTTTGATCTGCGTTTCCACCGTCAATCCACTGGAATCCAGCTGGATTGTGATCCAGTTCCCAAAGCGGAGAGTTCTCAACATAAATCTTGTTCATATCTGCAACCAGCTGCTGCATTCCGCGGTGAGGGTGGTGATCAAGCAGCCACCAGTCGAGCTCTCTGGATTCTGACCACTCGGATGGCTGGGCAAATTCCTGGCCCATGAACAGAAGCTTCTTACCTGGATGTGACCACATAAAGCTGAGGTAGGCGCGCATATTTGCAAGTTTCTGCCAGCGGTCACCTGGCATCTTGGCTAATAGCGATCCCTTGCCATGCACAACCTCATCGTGGCTTATCGGGAGCACAAACTTCTCGTCGTATGCGTAAAGCATTGAGAAGGTGATTTCGCCATGGTGGTAACGACGCCACATCGGGTCTTTTTGGATGTACTCCAGAGAGTCGTGCATCCAGCCCATGTTCCACTTAAAACCAAAACCAAGTCCACCCTGGTCGGTCGGGGCGGAGACTCCTGGGAACGCAGTTGACTCCTCGGCGATCATCATTATTCCTGGGTTCCGCTTATAACAGGTGGCATTTACCTCTTTGAGGAACTCGATGGCATCGAGGTTCTCTCGACCACCGTAGATATTTGGTAGCCACTCGCCATCCTTGCGCGAGTAGTCCAGGTAGAGCATGGATGCCACCGCGTCAACGCGAAGCCCATCGATGTGGAACTCCTCGAGCCAGTAGAGGGCATTTGCAACCAGGAAGTTCTTAACCTCGGTTCTACCGAAGTTGAAAACGTGGGTTCCCCAGTCGGGGTGATCTCCGCGTCTAGGGTCAGCATCCTCATAGAGGGCTTCTCCGTCATAGCGAGCAAGCGCCCACTCGTCCTTGGGGAAGTGGGCGGGAACCCAGTCCATAATCACGCCAATACCGGCCTGGTGCAGCTGGTCTACTAGATACCTAAAGTCATCGGGGGAGCCAAATCTCGAGGTTGGAGCGTAGTAACCAGTCACCTGGTATCCCCAGCTGCCGCCGAAGGGGTGCTCAGCAAGTGGCATGAATTCAACGTGGGTGAACCCTAGGTATTTGACGTGACCGATCAAATCAGAGGCCATGTCGCGATAGTTTTTTGCACCGCGCCAGGAACCCAGGTGAAGTTCATAGGTAGACATCGGAGCGGCTAGCGCATCCGTGTTAGTTCGCTTCTGCATCCAGGCTTGATCAGACCAGCGGTAACTACTTTGCTCAACGATCGAGGCTGTCGCAGGAGGAATCTCTGTCCTGCGAGCCAGCGGGTCAATCTTGGTGATCCAGTTGCCATGCTTGGTGCGAATCTGGAACTTGTAAAGCGCTCCAGGCTTTACTCCAGGGATGTAGAGCTCCCAGACCCCTGAACTACCCATGGACCGCATCTGATACAGGTGCCCATCCCAGTGGTTGAAATCTCCGACCACTCGAACGCTTGTGGCATTAGGAGCCCAAACCTTGAAACTTACACCTGAGGTATCACCCAGGGAGTCCTTGGATTCTTGATAGTGCGCCCCTAGAGCCTGCCAAAGTTGCTCGTGTCTACCCTCACCAATTAGGTGGATGTCTAGATCACCAAGTTTGGGTAGGTAGCGATAGGGGTCATCGGATTCCCAATCGGGCGCATTCTCATAACCAGCCAAAATGCGATAGTCGCCAAGTTTCTTGCTGCCGCGAAGCTCCCAAATGCCGCCATGAACATGCTGCATCTCGAGATTGCCCGCTTTAGTCTTCAGTGCAACGCTCTTTGCAAATGGTCGCAGCGCTCTGACCACCCAGTCCTTGGCTTCCTGGTGAAAGCCCAGCACCGAGTGCGGGTTGTGATGTCTTCCCTCAGCTACCAGCTGAAGTTCGGTTGCTTCGGGGTTCATCGTTCAATCCTGAATATGTGTGCTGGCTCGGTGAAGGCATCTAGGCGCACATAGTTGTGCTCCGACCAGTCATAGCTTTGACCGGTGATCAGATCCTTCACCTTGAAGCTGCCTGAAACCTTCAGGGCGTCGAGGTTGAGGTGAACTGTGGTTTCTCTTACGGAGTGCGGGTCGGTGTTCACGACCACCAAGATGGTGCTGGCCTTGCCGCCTGCGTGCTCGGCGTCCAGGTGCTTGGAGTACACCAAGATTTCTGAATCGTCACTTGCGTGCACAGTGAGATTGCGCAGCTGCTGAAGCGCTGGGTTCTCAGTGCGAATCTTGTTCAGGAGTTCAATTCGCGGAGCGAGTGAGTTGCCTGCCTTTTCGGCAGCCTCAAAGTCCCGGAACTTGTACTCATACTTTTCGTTATCGATGTTCTCTTCGGCACCCGGTCTAGCAACGGATTCATACAGCTCAAACCCCGAGTACATGCCCCAGGTTGCTCCGGCGGTTGCGGCTATGGTGGCGCGAATCTTGAAGGCCGGCTTGCCACCAAACTGCAGGTATTCGGTGAGGATGTCCGGTGTGTTTACCCACAGCGCTGGCCGGAAGTAATCTGCTGAGTCTTGACTTAGTTCGCGAAGATAGGCAGCCAGCTCGTCTTTGTGATTACGCCAAGCAAAGTAGCAGTAGGACTGCTGGAAACCAGCCTTGCCAAGAGCGTGCATCATGGCTGGCCGGGTAAAAGCTTCGGCTAGGAAGATGACCTCTGGGTTCTTACTGTTCACCTCGGTGATCAGCCTTTGCCAGAACGAAACCGGCTTGGTGTGTGGATTGTCCACGCGGAAAATAAGAACCCCGAATGAGATCCACTTTCTAACAACTCGCAAAACCTCTTGGTAAATGCCCTCGGGATCGTTATCGAAGTTGATCGGATAGATGTCCTGGTATTTCTTGGGCGGGTTCTCGGCGTAGGCGATAGTGCCATCTGCGCGGGTGGTAAACCACTCCGGATTGGTCTTGACCCAGGGGTGGTCAGGAGAGGCCTGCAGCGCTAGATCCATCGCAATCTCGATGCCGAGCTTGTTGGCGGATTTCACAAAGTCCTTGAAATCCTTTTCTGAGCCAAGGTCTGGGTGAATGGTGTCGTGACCACCGGCGGTGTTTCCGATTGCCCAGGGGGAGCCGGGTTCTTCGACACCGGCGTTCAAGGTGTTGTTCTTGCCCTTTTTGTGGGCGGTTCCGATTGGGTGAACCGGAGGCAAATACAGCACATCGAATCCCATGCGCTTGACGCGGTCGAGTGACTTAGTCGCGGTCTTGAAAGTGCCAGAGGTTACCTTGCCGGATTTATCTTTGGTGGCACCTTCACTTCTTGGGAAAAACTCATACCAAGCGCCCGAGCCGGCTAGTTTTCGCTCGCAGAGCACCTCTCTTGGCTCTGTCAAAGTCTCAAGGTTTCGAAGTGGGGTCTGCTCGGCCAACTTGGTTAGGCCAGCAGCCAAAGCGTTCGCGAATGCCTCTTCTGGGTTCCCAGCGACTAGATCGCTTGCAAAGGCCAACAGCTGCTTTTTTTGCTTTGGGTATTGGTCGGCCATCTTGGTTAGCAGTCGCTGACCCTCAAGCATCATCAATGCCTGGTCGATACCGGCTTTGAGCTTGACCTCGGTGTTGTGAAGCCAGGTGTGGTATTCGTCATCCCATGCTGAAATCTGGAAGCTGTAGCTACCGATCTCACTTAGCTGCACCTTGGTGAGCCACTGATCCAGGCCGGGCTTGCCCGGATGCATCGGTAATCTTTGGGTTTTGCCCTTGGGGTCGGTGAGTAGGAGCTCTACCGAAATCTGATCGTGACCCTCGCGGAAAGCGATCGCGCCGAACTCGATGACCTCCGATTGAAATGCCTTCGCGGGGAAGCGGCCACCGTCAACTTCAGGCCAGGTCTTGGTTATCGGAATGCGCCCAATGGCGAAAGATTTGCTCTCCACCCTCACAATTTAGTAAGCGGGAACCGAAACCGCTTGCAAATTGTCTAAATGGTTATCGAATCAAAAATAGCTGCAGGCTGGATTCGACCATTCTGAGTTTGCTGCCCGGGTTTAGCAAAATGGTGCGCTTGGGTGGCAACTCGAGGGCGCTGTCCCACAAAAGCTCAAGCGAGCCCATGCCCTCGCGGCGGGGGAGAGTGACGTTCTTCACCTGCTCCTGACCGTTGATTACCAGGAGCAGACCTTGTTTAGAGCCATCGTTCATCAGGTGATAACTGAGTCTTTGCAGCGTGCGTCGCTCTGGGTTGTGCCAGTCATCCACACTCATCTCATCACCGCGCACCGAGAACCAGAGGGTTTGATCATGCTCCGGTGTGGGCTCCTGGGTGTGGCTAAAGCCTCTGGGGCGAAGCGCTGGATACTGCTTACGGAGCGCGATCAGGTGAGCAACCGTTGCCTCGAAATCGCTCTGGTGTGAGTTCGGTTCCCAGTTCTGCCAGGTGATCACATTGTCTTGGCAGTAGGCATTGTTGTTGCCGCCCTGGGTCTTCAGGCGCTCGTCACCGGCTGTGATCATCGGCACTCCCGATGAGAGCAGCAGGGTGCCAATCAGATTTCGTGCTGCCTTGCGTCTTGCGAAGTTGATCGATGGATTAGGGGTTTCGCCCTCGAAGCCGTGGTTGAAGCTGAGATTGTTATTCGCTCCATCGCGATTACCCTCGCCGTTTGCACTGTTGTGCTTGACGTTGTGGGAAACCAAATCCCAAAGGGTAAATCCATCGTGTGCGGTTACGAAGTTGATGCTGCCAAGTGGCGAACCATCGCCCATCAGGTCTTGGCTACCTGAGATTCGGCCCGCCAGTTCCTGGACACCGTTGTGGTGCTGACCATTGTTTCTGGCCTGGGCGATATCGCTGAGCCAGAACTTGCGCACCGAGTCGCGGAAGCGGTCGTTCCACTCCGGAAAACCAACCGGGAAGTTACCGGTTTGCCAGCCGCCCATGCCCACATCCCACGGCTCAACAATCAGTTTTGCCTGCGAGATGACCGAATCCTGCTGCATCGCTTGCAGCAACGGATGCTGCGGATTGAAGTGGTTACCTTCATCCCTCGCGAGGGTGGCTGCGAGATCAAAGCGATAGCCATCAATTTGTAGCTCTTCGGTCCAGTAGCGAAGCGAATCAAGAGTCAACTTCTGAACTATTGGATTGCCGAAGTTCAGGCTGTTGCCACAACCGGTGGTGTCCTGATAATTGCCGTGATCGTCCTGACGGTAATAGCCAGAGTTATCCAGTCCGCGGTAGGAGTAGGTGAGGCCCTTGTGGCCACCCTCGGCGGTGTGGTTGTAGACCACATCCATGATTACCTCGATGCCCGCCCGGTGCAGCTCACGAATGGCGGTTTTGAGTTCCCGCAGGATTGCATCAGGACCCTGGGCCCTGGTGCTCTCGGCTGCGTAGCGCATGTGCGGGGTGAAGAAATTGATTGTGTTGTAGCCCCAGTAGTTGATTAGCCCAAGGTTTATAAGCCTTGGCTCGGAAATAAGGGCTTGAATCGGCAACAGCTCGACCGCGGTGATTCCTAAGTTGGTGAGGTATTCGATAGTTGCCGGATGCCCAAGTGCTGCGTATGAACCTCGAATTGACTCAGGTATGGCGGGATTCACCCTGGTGAGACCACGAACATGGGTCTCGTAGATCACGCTTTCACTCAGGCCAGTGCCGGGTTTTGTGACACCCTCCCAGTCAAATGACGTGTCAACCGCTACACAGTGGTAATCCTTGGGGCTCTCGCGCACCAGACCTCTCGCGTAAGGGTCCAGCAGGTTGCGCTCTGGTTGGAAAGCATGCCTCGGACCTTGAGGACCCTTAGCTCTGAGCACATACTTCATTCCGACCCTCAGGCGATCATCACCCACGGTGAAGATGCCGTTTTCGGTTTTCTCTAGGGCTATTTCATGCAGGGATTCTTGGGTGTTCTCGGGGTTGAGAATATGGAGCGAGATCTCATCCGCGCTGCCTGACCAAACGCTGAATACACCACCACCATCGAGCAGGGTTAGACCCAGTCTCGCTGTCTCGGTAGTGGTTTGATTCTCAAGCATGGAAAGCCCAACCTATCTACAAAAGTGGCTAACCATGCGACAATTAGCCCACTGTTATGAGAGTTTTTCTTGATCACGCATCAACGACTCCGGTTCGCCCCGAGGCAATCGAGGCGCTAATTAACTCTCTTTCTCTGGTTGGCAATCCCTCTTCAGTTCACGCCTCGGGTCAGGGTGCGAGGGCAGTGCTCGAGGATGCCAGAGATCAGCTTGCCAAGGTTGCCGGTGCCGACAGAAACGAAGTGGTCTTTCTGTCCGGTGGCACTGAGGCCAACAACCATGCCATAAAGGGTCTGTACTGGGCCTCAGGCAAGAAACTAATCATCAGCTCGCCAACTGAGCACCATGCGGTTTTAGATGCGGTGCTCTGGCTTGAGAAAGAGCAGGGTGCTGAGGTTATTTGGCTAAACGTGGCCCGCAATGGACAGGTCGATCTGGCGCAGCTTAGGTACTTGGTAGAGACCAGGTCGGATGATATAGCTCTAATCACCCTGATGTGGGTGAACAACGAAACCGGAGTAATCACGGACATCGAAGAGGTGGTGAGGGTCGCAGGTTCTACTCCAGTGCACTGCGATGCCGTTGCCGCCTTCGGCTCGATACCGATAGATTTCAAAAAATCAGGCCTGGCCTCGATGGCCATCTCTGGACATAAATTTGGGGCACCGATTGGTGTTGGTGCGCTGTTTGTTTCTAGAACTCAGAAGCCAATTCCACTGATTCACGGCGGTAGTCAGGAGCGCAGCCTTAGATCGGGCACCATGAGTTACCCGCTTGCGGCATCCCTGGCCGCAGCAGCCGAAGCTGCCGAAGCTGATCGAGAATTGCGTGAAGTCCGGCTCGCGAAACTGCGCGATCAGCTCGAATCTGCGGTATTGGATGCATTCCCACAGGTGATTAGAACCTCGGGGGATTCGCCTCGGGTGGCACACAATTCGAACCTGATATTTCCTGGCGCACAGAGTGATTCGCTGCTGTTTCTGCTTGATCAACAAGGCATCAGCGCCTCAAGCGGCAGTGCCTGCACCGCAGGGGTGCTAGCACCATCCCACGTGCTGGTTGGGATGGGCTATCCAAACGAACTCGCCGATTGCGCTATCCGCATCACCCTCGGCCACACCACAACTGAGCAGGATGTTTTGGCTTTTGTTGCGGCGATTCAGGTTTGTTACCCAATTGCTTTGCGAGATGGCGCAAATCAAAAGGCAATTTAGACTTTCACGGTGAAAGTTTTAGCGGCCATGAGTGGCGGAGTTGACTCCGCTGTAGCTGCTGCGCGCGCCGTGGATGCAGGTCACGAGGTTGTTGGTGTGCACCTTGCACTTTCTCGAATGCCGGGAACCCTGAGAACCGGTTCTCGAGGCTGCTGCACCATCGAGGATTCGATGGATGCGCAGCGAGCCGCCAACAAACTCGGTATTCCTTTTTATGTTTGGGACTTCTCAGAACGATTCAAGCTTGATGTTGTGGATGATTTTGTTGCCGAGTATCAGGCGGGCAGAACCCCGAACCCATGCATGCGCTGCAATGAGCGCATCAAGTTCGCGGCGCTGTTAGAAAAGGGACTGGCCCTAGGCTTCGATGCCGTTTGCACCGGCCACTACGCCTCGATTCTTGAGGATGCCAGCGGCAATCTAGAGCTGCACCGCTCACTGGCGTTGGCGAAAGATCAGAGTTACGTGCTCGGAGTGCTTACCCAAGAGCAGCTCAGGCACTCGATGTTTCCACTGGGCGCAACTGCCTCCAAAGATCTGATTCGTCAGGAGGCAAATGAGCGTGGTCTGAGCGTGGCAAACAAACCCGATAGCTATGACATCTGCTTTATCCCTGAGGGTGACACCAGAGAGTGGCTCAAGGAATTCGTGCCATCGGAGCCAGGGATGATTTTGGACCATGAGGGTAATCAGGTTGGAACTCACGATGGTCACGTCGGTTTCACCATCGGCCAGCGCAAGGGTCTTCACCTCGGTCGCCCGGCCAAGGATGGTAAGCCTCGCTATGTCCTGGAGATTCGCCCCAAAACCAAAGAAGTGATCGTTGGTCCAGAGGAAGCGTTACAGGTGGTCGAACTTGCGGGATCAAGGTATTCGTGGTGCGGGTTGCCGCCTGCGAACCCAGAGCAGTTCTTTGACTGCGAGGTTCAGGTTCGCGCTCACGGCGACACAGTTCCCGCTCAAGCGGCTTTGGTTGCGGGTGAACTGGTAATCAAGCTGAATGAACCGCTGTACGGAGTAGCCCCAGGGCAAACCGCGGTCATTTATCTCGGCACCAGGGTGCTTGGTCAGACCACGATTGATAGAACAACTTCAGCGGTGCCGGTAAATGTCTGAGCAACGACTCGAGGAACTCAGGAAGCTGGTCGCTTACTATCGCGACGCCTACTACCAAGAGAACCAATCCCTAGTTTCCGACGCCGAGTATGACCTGCTCGAGAGAGAGCTAAAGCAGCTCGAGGCAGATCTCGGGGTAGATGCCCCACTCACTCTGCAGGTCGGAGGCAGAGCCAGCGAAGTATTCGCACCGGTCAAACACCTAACTCCAATGATGTCGCTGGACAATGCATTCAGCGAAGAAGAGTTTTTGGCGTGGTCGCAGCGCGCTGGCGGCGGCCCATTCTTGTGTGAACCCAAGATTGACGGCCTCGCGCTTTCCATCACCTATGAAAATGGTGTGCTAGTAAAGGCCGCAACCCGAGGTGACGGGGAAACTGGCGAGGATGTAACGCAGAACGTCCTAACAATCCAGGGCGTCCCGCACGTTCTTGCAGGTTCCAACCACCCCGAAGTGATTGAAATCAGGGGAGAGGTTTATTTCCCACTCAAAGCTTTTGAGCAGCTAAACGCAGATCTGGTTCAGGCTGGAAAACCACCTTTTGCGAACCCCAGAAACTCTGCCTCTGGATCGCTTCGTCAAAAAGATCCCGCCGTAACCGCCTCGAGACCACTTCGCATGTTGGTGCACGGCTTTGGAAAGTTCGAGGGTCTGAGCACCCAATCCGAGGTTTATGACCTCCTTGCGAGCTGGGGGCTTCCCACCACCTCGCAGTTCAGGGTGGTTGAGGATGCCGAGGCAGCGTATGCCTTCATCACCGAACTAAGTTCAAAGCGTCACGATCTCGAGCATGAGATTGATGGTGTGGTGGTGAAGGTTGATGAGCTATCCAGGCAGCGTGAGCTGGGTGCAACCTCCAGGGCACCAAGATGGGCCATCGCCTATAAATATCCACCCGAGCAGGTAAACACCAAGCTTTTGGATATCAAGGTTTCTATCGGTAGAACCGGAAGAGCAACACCGTTTGCGGTTCTGGCACCCGTGAAGGTGGCCGGCTCCGAGGTTGAGTTTGCAACCCTTCACAATCAAGACCAGGTAAAAGCCAAGGGCATTCTGATTGGTGACACCGTCGTGCTTAGAAAAGCCGGGGATGTGATCCCCGAGATTCTTGGCCCGGTCGTGGCGCTCAGAGGTGGCGGCGAGTCCGAATTTGTAATGCCAACCAACTGCCCAGAGTGCGGCTCGGTCCTTGCTCCGGCGCAAGAGGGCGATGTTGATCTTCGTTGCCCTAATTCGGAAAGTTGCCCAGCCCAGCTGCGTGAGCGGATCGCCTACATCGGCTCTAGAGCGGCCTTGGACATCGAAGCCCTTGGGTACGTGAGTGCCACCGCTTTGACCCAACCCCTTGAGCCCTCGGAGCCTCCGATCCGAAGCGAAGCTGACCTGTTTGACCTCACACTTGAAAAGTTGC
>JACCDS011624895.1_pt1 | contig 19175 bp, 10 predicted proteins | sample 7446441 | NCBI WGS metagenome assembly JACCDS01 (sample SAMN15323445, study PRJNA562643) | freshwater metagenome | isolation source: river surface water | place: USA:Blue River Watershed | collected 2017-08-17
TATCATTCGGCAGGTGAGTGAGCCGGACTTGCCGTTAACTAACAATGAAGCCGAACGTGCGTTACGGCACTGGGTCATTGCACGGCGCATCAACTATGGCACACGAAGTGAGGCTGGTACTCGCGCTTACGCCATTTTGGCCAGCGTGGTTGACACATGCCGCGCCCGCGCGGCATCATCATGGGAATACATTGCTACAGTGATTGCCGCTGCGCGAGTAGGGAAGAAGGTGCCGCCGCTGCCGCCTGTACCGGTGGGGGAGTGAACTGTTACCTCTGATCGACATCATCATCGGGCCCGTGTTGCCCAAGATCGTTGTTTGCGCCATCATCAAAGTAGTCCTCTGGGGCGGCCTCGTCACAGGCACCTCACAAGGGTGGGCCGCAGGCTTGGCTGATTTTGGGTGGGCTAGACTCTACGCCAATTCTCGGCGGTTTTGGCCATCAGCTTTTGCACCTTCTCAGTCAGGATGTGCGGCAGCCCGGGCAGCAGCGCATGCGGTGGCTGTGGTGTGCGGGCCAGATGACAATGTACCAGTTCCATCGGATCGGTCGCGGCAAACGGTGGCACACCGGTCGGCATTTCATAGAACGAGGTGTTTCACGACCATGATCGACTTGAGCTTACCCGTCGAGTCTGGATTAATGCCCCGCCAGCAGTGCGCTGCCGATCTGGCATTGCTCGGCCAGTATCGTTTCCAGGTGCGCCCTGGTAGTGGTGACGTTGGTAAGCACCACCCTTAATACCGTAACGCCTTGCGGGTCTGGGAAAAAATCCAGAATGGTGCGGGAGACAAAACTCTTGCCATCGTTTTTTTGTCGATCCTGTAACTTGGCATTGAGGTCATTGAGCTTGCGATTCAAAGTAATCGCTTCCGCCATATTACCCGCATCCACCAAGGCCTTCATCGCTTGTTGCATGTGCTGTGGTGCATAGCGATAGGTGAGAATGAAAGTTTTTGAGCTACTTGTTAATTCAAAGTCAGGGTGATTTTGAATTAAGCTGATCATCGTTGCACTCAGGTTCGCGGCCTGGGTCAATAGCTTGGTATACCCGCTGATGCCCAGTACTTTGAACGAAGTCCACAGCTTGAGTGCATCAAAGCGACGCGATCCTTCCAGCGAGGTTTGCCCCAAATCGCCGGAATCACTACGAATAATGTAATTGGCATTGTGCTTCAAATTGTCCAGGCTGGCGCTATGCTTGAACAATATCATGCCTTGCGCCATCGGCACCCACATCAGTTTATGGCCATCAATCACCACCGAATCAGCAAATTCTATTCCTTGGTACAGGGGACGGAATTGGTCAGCGAGCAAAAGGGCTCCGCCCCAGGCCGCATCAACATGGAACCAGGTCTGTTCCTGTCGTGCGATTTCAGCTAACTCTTGCAAGGGATCAATCGCGCCGGTTTCAGTGGTGCCAGCAACCCCGACCAAGGCCACAACCTTGATATTGTCACGCCTTAGTTCGTCAAACTTGCGCTTCAACGCATCAAGATCGATGCGGTTGTTTTGATCAACCGCAATGACATGTAAAGAATTTTCTCCCATGCCCATGGTTGCCAACGATTTTTTCAACGAGTAGTGCGCCCGCACCGAAGCAATCACGGCCAAGCCACGATAGCCGGAGTGGCTTAAAGTGCTGTGTATGCCTTCTTTGCGGCTACCCGGTAACTGCTGCTCTAGTGCCACTGCCAGCGCGGTCAAATTGCCGACTGTGCCACCATTGACCACATTGCCAATCGCAGGGCTTTTGGCATGCATGCCCTTCTCGTAATAATCATCATCGTACTGATAGACCCTGCGGTGCATCCAGCCTAAAATCTGTTTTTCCACCAGTGTGGATGCATAGGCCGTTTCGATCTTGACCTGATTCTGGTTCAGCGCCGCCGTAAATGCCTCGGCTATGACGGTAAGCCAAGGTAAAGCCTGGGTCATGTGCCCAATAAACATGGGATGATTCAATTGTGCCGTATGCGACAAAACGCTACTATGCAACTCATCCAGAAAAGCATCGACTTCCATTCCGTCTGCCGGAATGGAATAGTCTTCAAATGAGCGTACTAACTGGTCAAAGGGCATTGAGGGATAAGGATGCTTGCCTTCAGTGATGAGCCAGGAACGTAACATTCCCAACACTTTTCTGAGCAAAGCCGGATCACGCTCCAGCGTTTGAACTGAAAAGTGTTTTTGCAAAAAGTCATGCATGCCGGGATCGTTCATTTTTATTTCCTTTCTCAATAACAGTCACCCCGTGACAGGGCGCCCATAAAGCGATCAAACCGCCAGACTACCGAAGCGTTCCAGATGGAATTCGGTGTTGCCGAACTGATTGCCGATTGATACCAGCCGCTTGAAATAATGACCGATCATATATTCTTCTGTGACGCCCATGCCACCATGAAGCTGGATCGCATTGGAGCATACGAAAAATCCTTTCTGCCCGACTAATACCTTGGAGGCAGAAATACCCTTGCGTCGTAAATCAGGGTCTTCCAGGGCAATGGCATTCAAGGCCTGATACAACATCGAACGCGACATTTCTGATTCAACCACCATGTCCGACATGCGGTGTTGCAGGGCTTGGTAGGTATTGAGGGTGGCACCGTACTGGCTGCGGGTTTTAAGGTAATCGCGGGTCATCCACAATACCGATTCCATGGCCCCGCAAGCTTCGGCGCAACTGATAACAATGGCGTGATCAATCGCCAATTCGACCGCGATGAGCCCACTGCCGATATTTTGCCCGTCACCCAGCAAGGCATCGGCACCAACCTGAACATTCGTCAATACCACATCGGCGGCACGTGAGCCATCAACCATACGATAACTTTTGCGTTCTACCCCAGGGGTGTTGACATCAACCAGGAACAGGCTGATACCATCGCGGCTGGCTACTTCACCCGAGGTGCGGGCCGATACAATCAGTTTGTCGGCCTGGGAAGCGCCAACGATGACGGCTTTTTCGCCGTTAATGACATAGCCGCCATTTTCCATGGTGGCACGCGTTGCCACATATTCTGCCAGTCCACCGGCTTCAATTTCAGTATGCGCCAGTGCCAACAGCAATTCACCTTTGATCAGCGGCTCCAGCAGGTCTTTTCGTTGCTGCGTAGTGCCGCCCAGATTGACAGCCTGGGCTGCCATCACCGCGAAGGCTATGAAGGGTTCCACCACCAGAGCCCGACCAAAGCATTCTGCAATTACGGCATTTTCAATCGCCGAACCACCAAAGCCACCGACATCTTCCGGCAAGGCTGCGCCCAGCCAACCGAGTTCACCAAATAATTTCCAATGCTCCCGACTAAACCCTTCAGGGCTTTCGAGAATTTTATTTCTAGCCAGAAAGTTATAGCTTTTTTCGCAAAAGCGCTTGACTGCGTCTTGAAGCGCTACTTGCTCCGCTGAATATGACAGTTTCATGTTGACTCCTACAGTTCCAAACCAGCCGAGGCGATAATATTCCGTTGAATCTCATTGCTGCCTGCCGCAATTGAGGTGGAACGACGGAACATAAAGGTTGAGGTTACACCTGGTGCATAGTCTGGCCCTGGCGGGATGAGTTGCTGTCCGTTCGTTGCCACCATTGGTGCCGGGAAAAATGCGAGGCCTCGTTCACCCAGCGCTTGCATTTGCAATTCACTCACCCGCTGGCGTAACTCGGAACCACGGATTTTCAACGCTGGCCCCAGTCGTTCCATGGCCGGGTCATTGACCGCCATCATGTCGATCATGCGCATGACAGAATATTCTAGTGCCAGCAAATCGATTTCGAGTTGCGAAACCTTGGCCCGAAATAAGGGATCCTCAATGAGTGGCTTGCCATTTCTGCGCTCGATTTTGGCCATCATCTTCAATTTGCCAAGATCTTTTCTGGTCTGCGGTGCAGCCGCTACCGCAACCCGTTCGTTGGAGAGCAGATAACGGGCGTATTGCCAGCCTTTGCCCTCTTGTCCGATCAGGTTTTTGGCGGGAACCCGCACATCCTGAAGAAATACTTCATTGACCGAGTGCCCACCGTCAATGGTAATGACAGGCCTGACCTTGATCCCGGGAGCACGCATGTTCATCAGCAAAAATGACAATCCTTGCTGCAGTTTGCCTCCCGAATGAATACGCAACAAGGCAAACATCATGTCGGCATTATGGGCGTTGGTAGTCCACAGCTTTTGTCCGTTGACGATATAAAAATCACCATCACGCACAGCACGGGTGCGAATCAGGGATAAGTCAGAACCAGCCTGTGGCTCCGAGAAGCCCTGGCACCAGAAATCATCGGCATTCAAAATGCGTGGCAACAGGCGTTGTTTTTGTTCAGGCGTACCATAGGTGTAAATCACTGGTGCCACCAGATCCAGGGCAATGCGGTCACCATCGGGAATCCCGCCCTTTACCAGTTCTTCGCTGAGGATATAGATTTTCTTGGCAGGCCATTTCTTGCCACCCCACTCCACTGGCCAGGTTGGCACCAGATAACCCTTGCTATTGAGGGCGCGAGTCCAGAATTCGACATTGCGCCTAGTAAGGGGCGCTTGCCCATCTAGGCCTGCATTGCGTGCCTTTTCCCAGCTTTCGGCAACAAAAGTCTGGACTTCCTGGCGAAATACTTCCTCTTCGGGATCTTTATCAAAATTCATTTTCTACCCCTCACATATTGTTTGGTTCAAGCTATTTTATCAACACCTTAAATGGTTCAAATGCAAATCAAGCCGCGGCATCCATTTTTTGGCGCAGACTCTTGGGGCGCATGTCGGTCCAGGTTTCATCAACATATTTCATGCATTCTTCCTTGCTGCCACTGATATCAACCGAACGCCAACCAGCAGGCACATCCTGATTTCGTGGCCAGAGCGAATACTGCTCTTCATCATTGATCAGTACCACGTACACCCTGGTATCTTCATTTTGTTCATTTGACATTGTTTTCTCCCTTGTAATAAAAAACTGAAATTTTCAAACCTGCCTGCCAATGGCAAACCCATACCGGACACTGCCACCATTGGATTACTACCTGTCATCACTGAGTACCATAGATTGTTATTGACTACTGTCAACCCGGTGCCTCAGTTACCTCTCAACGCTGTTACCACCGACATTCTGACTGCATGAATGGCAGGAAACAAAGCACCGACAATGCCAACAATACAAGCCAGAATCATGCAGACAATAACTTGTGCGGCAGTTACATTCATGGCAAACAGATATTGCGCATGCGCCAGTCCACCGCCATTGGTATTGACCACATGACCCGCAAACAGCAGTTTGGCGATAACAGCACCAATCGCCGCTCCGGTCAGTGCCAAAAGCAAGGATTCGATAAAAATCGAGATCACGATCGGGGTCGAACCAAAACCGATGGCGCGCAACGTGGCAATTTCTACGGTGCGAGTGCTCAGTGCCGAATACATACTATTGATCGCGCCAAAGAAGGCTCCTATCGCCATAATCCCGCCAACCAAAAAAGCAACCGAGGACAAGGTTTGAGCAAACGGGCGCGACTGCTGGGCATAGTATTCAGACTCAGGACTGGCCGAAACCAGAAGCTGGGGATTGGAAGCCAGTGCATCGCGAAATGCGGGATAGTCAGTGGCAGAGTTCAGCTTGACCAAGACACTTTGAAAGCTCTCACGCCGAAAAGCAGATAGCACGGTTTCGCTATCACTCAGTATTTCTGATTCGTGTGTATCACCATCACTCTCAAATACGCCCACCACGGTCCAGTCCAGCCCATTGATTTTGGTCTTGCTACCCAATTCAAAGCCACCAAAGATGGTCTTGGCCGACTTTCCCACCAATAACTCTCGCAGCCCGGCATTGAATGCTCTGCCCTCAATAATCTTGATTTCGGGCCGCAAGAGCGACCACTGAGCGCCCACTCCACGCAATGTCAAATTGCTGGACGGCCCCTCTTTTTGCTTCATTTCAACCAATACGATCGATTCCGCCGATGCGATGGACTTACCATCTTTGTCCTTTTGCACTCCGGGCGCATCTTGCACACCCATCACCTCACCGCGCGACATATTGCTCAGCAACTCCGACAACGCACCAGCGTGCAGGACGATGGCACGATCACTACTGCCAGTCCTGGCAACCGCTTTTTGCGCACCATTGGCCAACGCCAAAATTGAAATCATGACTGCGACGACACTGGCCATGCCAATAACGATCACCATTGAGGACCCCAGGCGTTGCGGGATATTCCTCAGGTTCATCAGGGTAACTGTAAAAATTTGAAGAATTGCATTCATGGTGTCCCCTTATCTTCCTGATAATGCGTCGACGAGATTGATCCGCTTCAACTGCATCGCAGGCAAAATGCTCGTGCCCATGGTCATCAAGGCAGCCATGGCAATGCCAAGCAAAACCACACTCAGTGGAATTTTTGCAATGCCCAGCGTTGAGCCAAGCGCAGGAAGCAGCACCGATGCCAAACCAAGTCCGATCAATGCCGAACAGGCATAGAGCAAGAATACTTCACAAAATACCAGGCTCGTGACGGTTGCGTCGGAAAACCCCAGCGTCTTCAAAACAGCAAACTCGGGAATGCGCTCGCGAACCGATTGCATGGTCGTATTTCCTGTCAAAAACAGTAGTGTAAAAAATACCGCACCAATGATCGCGTAAACCATAAATTTGACATCCCCGATTTGTTTCAATTGCGCCGCCACCCCATCCTTGATGGTCTCGGTCTTGGTGGGCCAAGCTGAATTGGTAAACCGGGTATCAATATCAGAAGCAACCTGGCTTGCTGCGGCAGGGTTTTTGACATTAACCAAAAATACGCCCACCAGTCCCTTACCAAAAGAACGCGCTTCATCAAGGTAGGAATAATTGATTATCAGGCCATTGGTCAGAAAGTTGATTTTGTTGTCCTTGTCACTGAAAAGGCCGACAATTTCAAACGTCCATTGTCGCGAGCCATCATTACGGGACCAATAGGTTGCATTCAATGGTATCCTGTCGCCCACTTTCCAACCCTCTCTTTGCGCACGGGCACTGCCAACCAGCGCACCTGTGCGATTGGTACGCATGGCGGCAATCGCTTCGGGCTTCACATATAAATCCTTGTTTACTTTAAAAAAACGCTCGGCATCGACCGCGAAAGACACAATCGAATTTCCCGGATTCTGATAATATGCAGGAAACAGCACCTGATACGCGACCTCCGTTACACCGGGAATAACCTCGATTTGCGGCAACGCAGAAATGGAAAGGCCCTCAAAGTCGCTGACATGATTACGAACATATAATCGCTCGGCCCCTGATTTATCGGCTGCATCCTCAAAACTGGCATTGACACCTTGCAACATGCCGAACAACAGAAATGCGATCCCGATCGAGGCAAGCGAGAAGATCGTTCTCAGTGGCTTGCGCCATAACCCGGCCCATATTAATGAAAAGTAATTCATCTTTTGATCTCCACTTTGGAATCGATCAAAGTTCCCTTGTCTACATGCAATTGACGTGTGGCATATTCAGCCGCCATCGGATCATGTGTCACCATAATGATGGTTTTGCCATGGTCGCGATTGAGGGTTTGCAACAGGTTGAGAATTTCGACAGCCGAAGCACGATCAAGATCACCTGTGGGCTCATCGCACAAGAGCAAGGTCGGGTCAGCAATAATCGCGCGGGCGATGGCGACCCTTTGTTGCTGTCCACCTGAAAGCTCGCCTGGCTTATGAGTGGCGCGCTCCCCCAGACCGACCACTTCAACTGCGGCGTCAACGTGTTTTTTTCTCTCAGCCTTGGACAGCGAAGTCAACAACAAGGGCAATTCAATATTTTGCCTTGCTGTCAACATTGGCATCAGATTATAAAACTGAAACACAAAACCTACATGGCGCGCGCGCCATTTTGTCAGGCGGCTATTGGAAAATTGGTCAATCCGTTCTCCACCAATGGTGATACTGCCCTGATCAGGCCGATCCAAGCCACCAATCAAATTAAGCAGGGTAGATTTGCCGGAACCGGATGGGCCCATCAATGCCAACATTTCGCCTTTGGGAATTTCAAGATTAAGACCGTGCAAAACCTCTACATCTTGCTTTCCGCGTCGATAGCGCTTCACAATACTGTTCAGATAAACCATGTTTTTCCCTTTCGTCCTATTTGTCATGTTGCCAAAAATACGCCTATTTATTTTATTTGAACCGTAACACCATTCTCCAATTTGGAAATATCACCGATTGCCACCTTTTCACCGGAACGAAGGCCACTCAGCACTTTTTGCGAACTGCCCGACTTTGCCCCCAGTGTTACCACCCGGCGCTCAATCGTATTATTGTTAACGACAAAAACGACCGAGCTTTCCCCCTCTGCCTTTACCGCACTTGAAGGAATGGTCATCCCCTTATCCTGGACGGGTACATTTCTTGCGGGTTCAGCATTACTCAAAAAGCGGACATTAACACCCATCTGCGGCAAAATCCGTGCATCGCGCTGTTTGAACGCCAGCCGTACTCCGACGGTTGCCTTTGCCCTGTCGGCAGTGGGGACCACGGCGATCACCTCAGCCGGAATCTGCCAGTCCTTATAGGCATTCAAGGTAATAATGGCAGCTTGCCCGGCCCGAATCCGGTTAATGAAATTTTCATTGACATCCACATTAACTTCCAACGAATCCATCGCGACGATGGTGCAAATACCAGTACGGGTAAAACCACCACCGCCAGAACTGGGCGAAATAATCTCACCCGGTTGTGCCGCTTTGACCGTCACCACGCCATCAAACGGTGCCCGCACCGTGGTGTCATCCATATTGCGCTGTACCACTTGCATGGTTGCTTCTTGTACCGCAAGCTGGCCTTTGGCAATTTGTACGTCATTGCGTTGCGACTCGATGGTGGCCGCCAAATTATCCACCGCATCACGACTAACCCAGCCACTGGCCTGTAATTTTTGCTGGCGCTGCAATAATCTTTGAGAAATATCGAGTACGGATTCTTTGCCTTTGAGGGTGGACTTGGCCAGATCTACCTGTGCCTTGGCCTGATTCAATGTTGCGGCGACATTGGTCGAATCCAGAGTAGCAAGGATTTGCCCCGCCTTTACATGCTGCCCCTCCTCAAAATACACCTGGGAAAGCTTTCCAATAATCTTTGCTGCCACAGTAGCTTGCCGATTTGCAACAACATAACCTGTCGCATCAAGAGAAGCCGCTGTCGCAGCCTCATTTTGAGTCGATGTTGCAATGGCAACCTGCACCGCCAAAGGTTCAGTTTTATTCGCAAAAAACCACCATGCAGTGGTTAAAGCCGCCGCCAAAATTAATATCACAAGGGTAGTCCGTATAATCGGAAAACCACTGTCCTTATTTTCATTTTGGCGATTAATGCGTAATTGTTCAATCGCAGCGCTCTTGTCGTTCATATTATATACATGCCTTATTCAGACGCAATCATTTTTTAAAAAAGTTCGGGCATAAAATAATCCCTCTATTTTCTTATATTCAATCAACCTAATCATCCGGAAAAACACCATTCAGTAAATCTCCAATGGGAATTATATTGCGATGGAAAAACTTCATTCAAATCATCAGTCACTGTCAATTTAATGGATTCAAAAAACGCCGCCATAATATCAGGAATTGTTAAGTGGTAACTGGGCAGGATTTTTCTTCAGTGTCCGGATGGTAATAATAACTGCTGGAACCTGCATCAAAGCGCCCAGAAAGAATGCAACACCAGTAAGATACAGAGGTGAAGTTGAACCAGTAAAATAACCAAAGGCCATAGTGCCGACTGAAATGCCAAGCGCCTTGAGTAAACTGGCCAAACTAATGAAAGCACCATGAATCTCACCGAGTTGATTACGAGGCACCGCAGTTGAAACCAGTGCCAATGCAACCGGGCCAACAAATGCTACCAGTGAATAGGCAAAAATCAGTGCGTACATATGCCAGCCCTGATAAATAAAGCCAGCACAAACAAACACCACAACCGTACCCACACTCCCAATGAGCCAAGCCTTACGCTCGCCAAACAGTTTAATCGCAACACGTGTACCAAATGCTTGCCCCAGAGCACCACCGACTCCCATCATTGTAATCCAGAAACCTACTTGCATCATATCCCAATGTAAAATTTGCTGCATAAACAATATTAGAACACCGATTTCGCTGGGAAGGCTGATGGCAAAAGCTTCAATCAATGAAGCTGCGACAACGCCACGCACCAATGGCGGTGACTTGATCAGGGTCGGAACCGCCGCGAAAGGTTGAGCCGCCCGCCAGGAAAATGGACGCCTGTCATCCGGGTCCATGCTTTCCGGCAAGGCAAAAAAAGCGAAGATTAATGTTAGTGTTATCATGCTCGCGGCCACATAAAATGGCGTGCGTTCACCAAATTGAACCAAATAACCACCAATCGCCGGCCCCAATACGAATCCGAGTGCCATCGCACCAGTAATCATGCCGAAGCTCTGCGCCCGATTATTCGGTGACGTGCTTTCTGAAATATAAGCCCGGCCTACCGAACTGCTTGCGGCACAAAAGCCGATAATAATTTGCGCCAAAAACAAATATACAATCGATACTGCCTGTGACATCAGGAGATAAGCCAGCAAGGTACCAAGCAGCGTAAGCAACATCAGTGGTCGCCGCCCAAACCGATCAGATGCCCTGCCCAACGCCTGTGAAAACAAAAACGTAATTACAAGAGAAGTAGAAATAACCAGACCATAGGCAAGCGCATGATTGAACTCCTGCGTTCCGGTTAATTTTTTAATCAGGGATGGCAGTATCGGAATAATCAACCCACCGCCAATTGCTTCGAAAAATACGATTAGCAATATAGCGATGATCGGGGTTATTGAAGGTACTGAGCGCGCCATGGATACTCCTTAAGTATTTCAAAAAAACAATAATTTAAAGCCACTTTTCTCAACCTAAATCCATGCTTCGGATTATATCACGCACCAAATCAAAACGGTGCTGATCATCCCAAATGGTAAAGTGATTCCCAGGTATTTGATACACCTCTCTTTGTGCAACAGGTAATGCCACCAAATCTCCTCCTTTTCCTTTCATTAATTTCCCGCTTTCTACGGCACGAATCTCAAATGCCGGTCCGGAAAAGGGTTTGGGAACATAATTACAAATGGCCGATAAATTCGCCCTGTAGGCTTTGAGCAACATATCAAAGTCAAATAAATCAAGTGCCATTGCTTTAAATCTTTCCCGTATCAAATCAAGTAGAACCTTGGCATTTTTTGCTTTATTCCAAAGATCCTGAGCCAAGGTAAAACCCATCAAATGCAAGGAGAAATTATACAAAAGATCACGTTCCCGCTCAATCAGTTCCTGTCCCGCATAGGCATCGATCAATATCAACCTGTCAAACGACTGACCTTCAGCTTGCATTTGGCGCGCAATTTCATAGGCCAGTACCCCACCAAAGGACCAGCCCGCCAGGATGACACGATCAAATTCTCCGGGAGTTGGCAACTGGGTTCGACAATAGGCAGCGATTTCTTCCATGGTTAACATCGGACTGGAATCATCAAACACCATCGGAAGCGACAGGGTACAAATAACCATATCCTTATCAATTTCCTGCGCCAGTCGTGAATAGTGGATGCCAGTACCAATAATGGTTGGCATAAAGAACAAAGCCGATCGTGCACCTGGTGCTGCGCGCAAAACAATCCGGTTGCTGCTTGGTTTGGGAGCCGTACCCGTGTCAATCCATTGAGCAATGCCGGCGATGGTCGGCGTATTGAACATGGCCCGCAACGGCAATTGAACGCCGGATATTTCATGAATTCGCGTCACTACCTGGGCTGCAATAAGGGAATGTCCACCCAATTCGAAGAAGTTATCATGGACGCCAATGTTATCTTTTTTCAATACTTCACGCCATATCGCAGCAAGCCCGATTTCGGTTGACGTGGTCGGAGCGATAAAGCCAACTTCGCCAGGCACGTCGTCCGGCAGAGGTAATGCTTTGGTATCGACTTTACCATTTGGCGTCAGAGGCATGGCATCAATTTTAACGAAGATTGACGGTACCATATAATCCGGCAAAGACTGCTGCAAGTTATGCTTCAGTTGGGCAGTTTCCGCAGTCCCCACTACATAAGCAACCAAACGCTTGCTGCCGAGGTTATCATCAAGTGCCACCACTGCGACCTGTTCCACCAACTCATGCGAACGCAATGCCGCTTCGATTTCACCAAGCTCAATCCTGAAGCCACGCACCTTTACCTGGTGATCAACCCGGCCAAGAAACTCCAACATGCCGTCTTCGTTCCAGCGCACCAAATCACCCGTGCGATACAGCCGCTCACCTGGCTCAAAAGGGGAGGCGACGAATCGCTCCGCGGTCAAGCCTGGCCGTTTCAAATAACCCCGCGCCAGGCCAACGCCACCAATATACAATTCACCAGGTACCCGTATCGGTAGCAATGTCAGGTCAGAACCAAGGACATACACTTTAAAGTTAGGTAATGGTGAGCCAATATTTGTAGTCGCCAAATCGGATGCAACCAAGCTGGAAGTTGCCATGACGGTGCATTCGGTCGGACCATAGGCATTGATCAGGCGGCGACCCACCGCCCATTGCCTTGCCAACGCGACTGGCAATGCTTCACCGCCGACCAACAGTGTTTCCAGCGCAGTGATCGTTTCGGATGACAGCAATGGCAACAGCGAAGGTGATAACAAGGCATGAGTAATCGCGTTTTCCTGTATGACGCGGGTGAGTGCCTCACCCGACATGGTGTCATCACCATTCACCAACCATGAAGCCGCGCCATTACACAGTGCGGTTATGATCTCCAGCACCGATGCATCAAAACTCACTGATGCAAATTGCAACATACTCTTGCCAGGACCAATCTGCAGATTGGTAGCGGCCAGGGCAACCAGGTTGACTGCCCCCTTGTGCGCCAACATACAACCCTTGGGCCGCCCGGTAGAACCCGAGGTATAAATGACATAAGCCAGATTGGCCGGATCAACCTTGAGCGATGGTGCGGTAGAAGGTTGCTGTCCAATACGGGACAGATCGGCATCGATACGCACCAAGGTTCTTCCGGATTCGGGCAATCGGGCTACCACTTGTTCTTGCGTCAAAATGATGCTGATACCGGAATCATCGAGCATATAGGCCAACCGTTCAGGTGGATAGGCAGGATCCAGCGGCAAGTAGGCTGCACCTGATTTGAGGATGGCAAACATGCCCACCACCAGATCAATCGAGCGCGTCATCGCCAGACCGATCAGGGTATCTGCACCAACTCCCAGTGTTTGCAAATAATGGGCCACCTGATTGGCACGCCGCTCAAGGCCAATGTAGCTCAGGCGCTCACTGCCACACGCCACCGCCAAAGCGTCCGGATGCTGCGCGACCTGACGCGCAAACAAATCATGTATACATTGCCCCTGTGGAAACGGCTGACGGGTATCATTCCATTGCACTAGTAGCTGATCCCGTTCGACCTGATTCATTGACGGCAAGGTGCAAATTTTGCCCGCCGGATGAGCAACAATCGCGCTGGCCAGAGCAGCAAAGTGACGCGCCATGCGCTCAATGGTACTGCGCTCAAACAAATCGCTCGCATATTCAATTCCGCCCTGCAAGCCATTCCCGGTTTGGGTAAAGCTCAAGGCCAGATCAAATTTTGCGGATGCTCCCTCGTCGCTGCCCTGCATCGGACGCAGTCGTAATCCTCCCAACTCAATGGTAGTGGGATTCATGTCTTGCAAAGTAAAAACCACCTGGAAAAGCGGTTGCCGGCTTGCATCGCGCACAGGCTGTAATTCCTGTACCAACTTCTCAAATGGCACATCCTGATGCGCATAACCGGATAGCGTGGTTTCTCGCACTTGCGCCAACAATCCATTGAAGCTCAAGTCATCGCTCAGTTTGGCACGGAATATCAGTGTATTGGCAAAAAATCCGATCAGCGCTTCGGTCTGGCGCTCAGTTCGGCCAGCAATCGGGGAACCCACCAAAATATCATTTTGACCACTCCAGCGCGAGAGTAAGATCTGAAATACCGACAGCAAAGTCATGAAGAGGGTGACATTCTGATCGCGCGCCAATCCGACCAGGCGATGCGACAGGGTTTCATCAAGCTTGATTGTGACTTGTTGACCACGGAAGCTTTGCACTGGTGGGCGCACATGATCGAGCGGTAACTCCAGCACCCCGGAATGCCCCGCCAACTGTTCTTTCCAATAGCTCAACTGGCGCGCCAAAGCGTCACCCTGTAACCAGTTACGTTGCCAAATTGCATAGTCGGCATACTGAATCGCCAACGCAGGCAACGGCGATGCCAACCTGGCAGCAAACGCCTGATACAGTGCACTCAATTCGCGCATCAATACACCCATCGACCAGCCATCGGAAACGACATGATGCATGGTCACAACCATGACATGGTGCAAAGGCTTGAGTCGCACCAGAGCAACCCGGAACAATGGCCCGGTCGCCAGATCAAAGTGCCGCGCCATTTCCTCGCACAACCAGGTCCAGCCGATCTTATCCTGCTCTTGCTGATCCAGCGCAGCAAGGTCGGTAAAGGCAACGCTGAAATGACTTGCCGGATCAATCACCTGAACACAGCCGTCATGGCCTGACACAAAATGGGTACGCAAGACTTCATGGCGCAAAATGATTTCAGCAAAACTGCGCTCCAGTGCATCCTGATCCAGCGGCCCTTCGAGATGCCAGGCCGAAGGAATATGGTAGGTCGCGCCCAGGTCCTCAAGTTGCTCCAGGAACCAGAGCCGCTCCTGGGCAAACGATGCGACAGCGCTACCCTGGCGTGGCTGCGGCAGGATGGGGGGCAACAGCATATCATCACCTTCGCGCTGATGAAGATCAATGCGCGCTGCCAACAATTCAACCGTGGATGCTTCAAACAGGACTCTTAACGGCAATTCGACGGCAAAGCTGTCACGAACCCGTGCCATTACCTTGGTCGCCAGCAGAGAATGGCCACCAAGATCAAAGAAGTTATCCCGAATCCCGGTCCGCTCAATGCCGAGTACATCCCCCCAGATCCGGGCTAGAATTTCTTCCGTTGGCGTCACCGGGGCCACATAAGTGCTTTGATTACTTGCCCCGTCCGGCTGCGGCAAGGCATTACGATCAACCTTGCCGTTGGGACCGAGCGGCATGTCTGACAAAACCACAAAATGTGCGGGCACCATATAGTCCGGCAAATCTGTCAACAATTTCGCCCGCAGTGCTGCGCCGGGAGGCAGGCTCTGTCCTTCATTGAGCACCAGGTAGGCCACCAGCCGCTTTTCACCCAGTATATCTTCTCTTACCAGGACATGAACATCGCGCACCTCTGGCAACGCAGCGATCACCGCTCTGATTTCGCCCAACTCAATACGAAAACCACGGATCTTGACCTGATCATCAATCCGTCCCAGATATTCAATATTCCCGTCCGGTAAATAGCGCGCCAGATCACCGGATTGATACATCCGTGCGCCAGGGTTTTGAGAGAAGGGATCGGGGATAAATTTATCTGCACTCAATCCTGGGCGATTCAAATAGCCGCGCCCCAGTCCGACTCCGGCAATATACAGTTCTCCCGGTACGCCAACCGCTACGAGATTGAGATATGGGTCGAGCACATAAATCCGGATATTGTGAACAGGTTTGCCGATCGGGATACTGGCCCTGGCCTGTTTGGGATCCCACGAGAAGAATGACACCACGTCCGATGACTCGGTCGGGCCATAGGTATTATGCACCATGGGGCACTGCCCATGTCCGGCAAATACCTCATGGAGCAGGGCTGCCTGAATTGGCTCACCACCCAAAAACACCTGGCGCAGCGAAACAAACTCCTGTTTTTTGGCCTGTTCAAGCAAGGGCATAAAGGCGCTGGGTGCGCAATTAATCAAGGTCACACCCTGAGTTTGCAGATAGGCAAAGGCGAGATTGGGATCATACTCGCTACCTGCCAGATGCAACTGCCCACCCACCAATAGAGGTGCAAAAATATTTTTCTGCGTCAGGTCAAAACTGTAGGACGAAACCAGCAAAATCCGGTCTGTGGCATCAATCCCGAATTGCTCAATATACCAGGCCAGCAGGTTAGTAAAACCACTATATTGGACTGCCGTGCCCTTGGGGCGACCGGTTGAGCCGGAGGTGTAAATCACATACACCAGATTTTCCGGCTGCATCGCGTTATGCGGGTTATGGCCTGGATAATCCTGAAGTAAAGCATCTGAAGCATCCATCACCAGTGTTGCGATACCGGACGTGGGTAGCCGTTCCCGCAAATGTGACTGGATTAACAAAATCGTTGGCAGGGCATCGTTGATCATATATTCCAGCCGCGCCAATGGATAGGCCGGATCGAGTGGCATATAAGCCGCCCCGATCTTGAGAACGGCCACCAAAGCGATCACCAGATCCGCCGAACGTTCAACGCAAATACCCACCAGGGTATCCGGCCCGGCACCTTGTTGTTTCAGGTAGTGGGCAAGGCGATTGGCACGCAGATTCAATTCCTGATAGCTCAGTTGTTGCGACCCACACACCAGCGCAATGGCCAGTGGCGTGCGCACAACCTGGGCCTCAAATTGTTGGGCAATACTGGCCAGCTCAGGGTAGTTGCGAGTCGGTGCATTCCACTCCAGCAGTATTTTGTCGCGCTCGGCCTGGGACAACATGGGTAAATCAGCGATGCGAGAATCAGGTTGGGTCAACACCGAGCCCAATAAGGTTTCAAAATGACGCACCATGCGCTCGATCGTGCCACGATCAAACAAATCGCTGGCATATTCCAATGCCCCCATCAGTGTGCTATCGGTTTCCACCAGACTCATGGTCAAATCAAATTTGGCATTGATATCCTCGCCTTGAATCTGCCACATGCGTAAACCTGGCAAGTCAGCGACTGCTTGTGCCGGATTTTGGAGTAAAAACATGGATTGAAATATCGGTTGGCGCGCCAGATCACGCGTGGGTTGAATTTCCTGCACCAGTTTTTCGAAGGGCAAATCCTGATGGGCATAGGCTGCCAGCGCACTTTCCCGAACCTGGGCCAACACATCAAGAAAACGTGGATTTCCGCCCATGCGGGTACGCAATACCAGAGTATTGACAAAAAATCCGATCAGGGCCTCGGTTTGACCTTCACTACGTCCTGCTATCGGAGCACCGGTAACAATATCGTCCTGACCACTCCAGCGTGACAGTAAAAGCTGAAATACCGTAAGCAAAACCATGAACCGGGTCGCTCCGGCCCGACGCGCCAACGCGGCGACCCCGTCCAGCATGGTCTTGGGCAGGGTAAATTCCAGCATGGCACCGTTAAAACTTTGTACTGGCGCACGCGGCCGGTCGGTTGGCAGTGCCAGCGTGGGCGGTGCCCCGGCCAGATGATTGCGCCAATAGGCAAGCTGCCGCTGCAATATTTCACCTTGCAGCCAGGTGCGCTGCCACTGTGCATAGTCGGCATACTGCACCGCCAAAGGTGGCAAGGGGGAGGGTTGTCCGGCCACAAAAGCACGATACAAGCTGGCAAATTCACGCATTAATACACCCATTGACCAACCGTCAGAGACGATGTGGTGCATGGTTACCAGCAGCACATGGCGCTTCTTCGGCAGATGGAACAGGGTGACACGGAACAAGGGCCCCTGATCCAGCGCAAAGGGCCGCATCATATCCTGACGCAACAATTTCCGCCCTTCCTGTCCCAAAATGGCTTCATCGCGTCCACCCAGATCGCACTGCGTCAAGGCAAAATGGCCAACCGGGTCAACCACCTGGAAGCCCTCACCATCGCTGGCTTCAAAACGGGTGCGCAAGCTTTCATGACGACTAACGATTTCAGCAAAACAGCGCTCCAGCACGGCGACATCCAGATCGCCTTCGATCTGCCAGGCCAATGGCATATGGTAGGCCGTGCCAAGGTTTTCCAGTTGTTCAAGGAACCACAGGCGCTCCTGTGCGAACGAGGTGACAGTGCGTGCCGCGCGCGCCGTTGCAGTCAATGGTGGCAAGACCAGGCCCTGCCCTTTGCGTTGTAATATTTCGATCTGGTTTGCCAGTTCGGCTATGGTTGCGGCTTCAAATACCACGCGCAGGGGCAATTCAAGCCCAAATGCATCGCGAATTCGCGCCACTACCCGGGTTGCCAGCAATGAATGGCCGCCCAGTTCAAAGAAATTGTCATGGATCCCGGCTTCGCTCACTTGCAGCACATCACTCCAGATTGCCGCCAAGGTTTGTTCAACCGGGTTACGTGGTGCCACATGGTTGGCACGCACCAGACTACCTTCGGATGAGGGCAGGGCTCTACGGTCAATTTTGCCATTCGGTGTCAGTGGCATGGCATCGAGCATGATAATGGTCGAAGGCACCATGTAATCAGGAAGGGTTTGCCGTGCATGCTGGCGCAAGGAATCAGAGTCAACCGCAGAGTCAACCGTAGAGTCAACCTTAACCACCACATACGCCACCAGCCGTTTGCCGGTGGTGGCGTCCTCAGTTGCCATGGCCAGCACCTGCCCGGCTGCCGGATGACTGCCCAGTGCAGCCTCGATTTCACCGAGTTCGATACGGAAGCCCCGGATTTTGACTTGATGATCGCTCCGCCCCAGGCATTCAATTGAACCATCAGGCAGATAGCGCGCCAAATCACCACTGCAATATAAGCGACTACCGGCCAGGTGGTTGGCGTCACCGTTTGCTTGACCAAAGGGATTGGCGATGAAGCGTTCTGCGGTCAATCCACCGCGTTTCAGGTAGCCATGCGCCAGCCCGGCACCGCCCAGATACAGTTCGCCAGTGACCCCGATTGGCACCGGGTTGAGGTTGGCATCCAGAATATAGCAAGTGCCATTGGCAAGCGGGCGTCCAATCGGTACGGTGTGTGCGGCTTCGGTCAGTTGCTTCACTTCATGCCAGCAACTGAAGGTGGTGACTTCGGTCGGACCATATCCATTGACGATGCGCCGGGGGGGCGCAGCTTGCATGACTGCCCGGACACTGGCAGCACTGACGGCATCTCCACCGACCAGCAAATCGCGCATGCCACCAAAAGCGGCTGGTGCATCGAGTGCCATCTGGTTAAATAACGCAGCGGTGACAAAGGCCGAAGTGATACGCTCTTGCGCCAGCGCGGCAGCGAATTCGTGCGGCGAGAGCACGGTGTCCCGATCCAGTACCACCACCGTGCCACCATTGA
>JACCDS010591974.1_pt1 | contig 19166 bp, 17 predicted proteins | sample 7446441 | NCBI WGS metagenome assembly JACCDS01 (sample SAMN15323445, study PRJNA562643) | freshwater metagenome | isolation source: river surface water | place: USA:Blue River Watershed | collected 2017-08-17
ATGGTGTTGTAGAAGAAGTTGATCGCGGGCCAGCCTGCACGACGCGCCACGCCGTGCGGTTCGAGCGCGTTGTTGAAGTTGTCGCTGCAGTTGGCGTGGCCGGGGTAGCCCATGTCCTCGTAGTATTTGGCGCTGCAGGCCAGCATGAAGGTGTCGTGACGGCCGACGGTGTCGCGTACCACTTCCACCAGCGGGCGCTGCTGTCCGTCGTAATACTTGGAGTGCAGCCCGGGGCCCGGGTTGGCGGTGCCCATCAGGGTGCGGGTGGTGGTGGGGTCGATGCCGCTCTCGATGCCCCGCGCCAGATCGCCCGCGTGGAAAGCCAGGAAGTCCGAGCACTGCCGGCCATCGACGTCGATGATCTGGATGTATTCGCCGGCGCGCACCGTGTAGGTGGCGGCGGTGCCAGCGGCGATCCGCAGGTCTACCAGCGGCTCTGCCAGTGGCGCTGGCGCCTGCCCGCGCTGAGAACTGGTATGCAGGACCTCGGCCAGCAGGGCGGTGGCGGTGTCCTGGCTCTCCGGCGACATGCGGACCCCCGGCGCGCGCAGCACGACCCGCGCCGCGCTGCCGAAGGCGATCTCGGTGCTGCCGCCGGGGGCGGAATCCGGCCCGAATATGCTGGCCCGGTAGAGCGCTGCGCCGGTCTGGGCCCGCAGCCACGGCGGCGCCTGGCCGCCGTCGAGGGCAGACCATGCCAGACCCTCGGGTGGGCTTCCGCTGAGCGCGATCAGCAGCTCGCCGGGCTGTCCGCCCTCCGGATCGACCAGCCGCAGGCGGTCCCCTGCAGCCAGTTCAAGACATGTCTCTCCGCCACCCAGTGCAACGTGCCGCAGCCAGCCCTCTGCTGTTCGCATGCCGGACTACTTGCCGCCGGGCTGGGTGAGGTAGGCCGCCAGCGAATCGTCCAGCGCCTCGAGCCAGGGCGTGTGGTGCGGGATCGCCATCGATCCGGTCATCACCGAGCGGTAGCACTTGTTGCGGTAGCCCATGATGTCCTCGGCCTTGTCGTGCTTCCACTGCAGGAAGGTCTCGTTGACGGCGTCGATGTCGAAGGTCGGGTAGTCGGTGGCCTCGATCAGCTGCCGGATGTACTCGCCCTGGTACTCGTACATCTCCTTGGCGGTCTCGAGCTTGAGTTCCTCCTCGCGCCAGCGCAGGTCTTCAGCATGCATGGTGTCGTAGTCGGGCAACTTGATGCGGCCCAACACCACGTCGCGCGCGTACCAAGCCTGGGCGTCGAACATGTTGAAGCTGTACCACTGGTCCTGCATGCCGATGTACATCATGCGGGGGTTCTTCTCCCAGAAGATGCCCTTGTAGAGGTCGAGCGGCCACAGCCGGTTGTTGGTCTTGAGGCGCAGGTCCTCGTCGATGTAGGGGAAGTGGTGCAGGTAGCCGGTGCACAGGATGATCGCGTCGATCTCCTTGCTGGTGCCGTCCTGGAAGAACACCCGCTTGCCCTCAACGTGGGTCATGTTGGGCTTCTCTTCCCAGTTGGCCGGCCAGTCGTAGCCCATCGGGTTGGTGCGGTAGCAGCTGGTGATCGAGCGCGCGCCGTACTTGTAGCACTGCGAGCCGATGTCCTCGGCCGAGTAGCTGGCGCCGACGATCAGCACGTCCTTGTCCTTGAACTCCAGCGCATCACGGAAATCGTGGGCGTGCAGCACGCGGCCGCCGAAGTGCGAGAAGCCCGGGAACTCGGGCACGTTGGGGATGGAGAAGTGGCCGGTGGCCACCACCACGTAGTCGAACTCTTCCGAGTAGGTCAGATTCTTGCTGTGATCGTGCACCGTGACGGTGAACTTGCCGGTCGACTTGTCGTACGAGACGCCGCGCGCTGGCGAGTTGAAGCGGATGTACTGGCGCACACCGGCCTTCTCGACGCGGCCCTTGATGTAGTCGAAGAGGACCTCGCGTGGGGGGTAGGAGCCCATCGGCCGGCCGAAATGCTCGTCGAAGGTGTAGTCGGCGAACTCGAGGCACTCCTTGGGCCCGTTCGACCACAAGTAGCGGTACATGCTGCCGTGCACCGGTTCGCCGTGTTCGTCCAGGCCGGTGCGCCAGGTGTAGTTCCACAGGCCACCCCAGTCGGCCTGCTTCTCGAAGCACACCAGTTCGGGGATCTCGGCGCCTTTTTGGGCCGCCGACTGGAATGCCCGCAGTTGGGCCAGGCCGCTCGGTCCGGCGCCGAGGATTGCGACACGTTGCTTCATCGGTGGATCTCCTGATGGTTTTTCTGCGACGCCATGCATCGTGGATGTTGCGCGCTCCGTGAATGTGCCGAATCGTTGCGAAGCCAAGCAATCGCCACGATGGGTTACCACCTAGGGGGTAAAGGCATGGATTACTCCCTAAGGGGTACCTCTTTTAAACCATTGTCAAAGAAGGGTCGGTCTACCACGATCGGATAGGGAAATAACCCGCCTGCAAATATGGATTTGTTCCAAGTCTTACCTGCCGGCTGCGGTCGCGCAGGCTTGATCTAAGGGGGATCGATGAGTACTGCGGCAACTGCAAGCGCTCAGCGGACGGGTGAGTCTCACTCGCTGCAGAGAAAGATCGACTGGACCGGCGCCTTCTGGGTCGCCAGCGGTGTACCCGCTCTGGTCCTGTTCTCCATCGGCGCGATCGCCGCAACCGTCGGCAAGCCATCCTGGCTGGTCTGGGCGTTGTCGATCGGTTTCGGCTTCATCCAGGCCTTCACTTATGCCGAGATCGCCGGGCTGTTCCCGCACAAGTCGGGTGGGGCCTCGGTCTACGGGGCGGTCGCCTGGGTCCGCTACAGCAAGTTCATCGCGCCCATATCCGTGTGGTGCAACTGGTTCGCCTGGTCGCCGGTGCTGGCCATCGGGTCGGGGCTGGCCAGCGGCTACATCCTCGGGGCGCTGTTCCCGGCCGATGCGGCGATCAACACCTGGCAGATCACCCTGATGGACCTCAGCTTCATCAAGGCCGGGCTGCTGTTGCGCATCAACTCGACCTTCGTGCTCGGCACCGTGATCCTGCTCGGCGTGTTCGCGGTGCAGCATGGCGGCATCCTGCGTTCGGCGCGGACCACCATGATCCTCGGCGTCACGGCGCTGATCCCGCTCATGCTGATCGCGCTGGTGCCGCTGCTGACGGGTGATTTCCCGAGCGACCATTTCTCGCCGCTGGTGCCGATCGCCCGCGACGCCACCGGCCACGTCATCGACGGCGAGTGGAACATGGCCGGTATCACGCTGATGGCGGGCGGCCTGTTCATCGCGGCGTGGTCGACCTACGGCTTCGAGACGGCCGTGTGTTACACCCGCGAGTTCCGCGACCCCAAGCGCGATACGTTCAAGGCGATCCTGTTCTCGGGCCTGCTCTGCATCGTCGTCTTCACGCTGGTGCCGCTGGCCTTCCAGGGCCACCTGGGTCTTGGCAAGGTGGTCACCGAGGCGGTGGTCGACGCGTCCGGTGCAGTAACCACGCCGGCAGTCTACGACGGCATGCTCTCGCCCGACATCTACAGCGGTATGGGCGTGGCCAATGCCATGTCGCACATGGTCGGTGGAAGCGAGCTGGTGGCCAACGTGCTGGTGGTGATGCTGGTGCTGGCGGTGCTGCTGTCGATCATGACGTCGATGTCAGGTTCGTCGCGCACCCTGTACCAGGCCTCGGCCGACGGCTGGCTGCCGCGCTACCTGTCGCACGTCAACGAGCACGGCGCGCCGACGCGGGCGATGTGGACCGACCTCTGCTTCAACCTGATCCTGCTGATGCTGTCCGACTACGTGTTCGTGCTGGCGGCGTCCAACGTCGGTTACATCATCTTCAACTTCCTTAACCTGAACGCCGGCTGGATCCACCGCATGGACCGCCCCAACTGGGTGCGCCCGTTCCGTGCCCCGACCATCATCCTCGCCATCGGCGCGGTGCTGAGTTTCGTCAACCTGATCCTGATGGGTCTGGGTGCCGACATCTACGGCGCCGGCACGCTGACGGCGGGTCTTGTGTTCGCGGCGCTGATCATCCCGGTGTTCCTGTACCGGCACTACGTGCAGGACAAGGGCATATTCCCGGCCACCATGGCGGAGGACATGCACATGGGTGACGACGACGGCACCAAGCGCGCCGGTGTGCTCCCCTACCTGGTGCTGGCAGCAGGCGTGGTCGTGGTGATCGTGGCGAACAGCATGGCCGTCTACTAGACGCGGTATCTTTGAGCGGGCCCGGCGATCGCCATCGCCGGGCCCTTTTACTTTGTGACCCCGCGGAACCGGGCGATCTTGGGGAGAGCGGCTTGAGCACCTTGCGCCAACTCATCACACATTTCGGCAGGCCGGGCCGGGTCGAGGCGATCCTGCTGCGCCCGGCGCGCAACCAGCGCGCCGTCGGGGTGGAGCGGGCCGAGGCGCGGGTCGGGCTTGGTCTGGTGGGTGACCGGTCGGCCAACGCGCGACAGCCCGACCCCAAGCGTCGGCGTCAGGTCACGCTGATCCAGGCCGAGCACCTTGCCGCGGTCGCCGCGCTGCTGCAGCGGCCATCGGTCGATCCCGCCGATCTGCGGCGCAATCTGGTGGTCTCGGGGCTCAACCTGGTGGCGACGCGGTCACTGCTGAAGGGCCAGGTCCTGCGTATGGTGTTCGGGCCTGATCCGGACGCGGACGCACCGGGGTGCGCCATGTTCGAGGTGACCGGCGCCTGCGACCCCTGCTCTGCCATGGAGGCGGCGCTGGGTTTTGGTGGCTACAACGCCATGCGCGGGCATGGCGGCGTGACCGCACGCGTGGTCCGCGAGGGCTGGATCGAGAGTGGCATGCCGGTGTGGGTGGTGGAGATGCCCGAAGGCGAGGGCTGAGCACTCGCTGCTGTGGGCACCAGGCTTGCCGCACGCGCGGCTCGCAGATCCAGTGTGTGCTGCCGCTCTGCGATCCGGTCCGCCGGCCTTGCCGGCAACACCGCGGCGACTCACCAGGGTGCACCGGCGTTGCACCGTGTGCAATTAGGTTGTACGGTGAGCAATCACTGGCAGACCACGCACGCAAACCAAATGTCATCCACCGGCCTACTCCTGTCGACGTTCTGCAAGGGCCTGCTCGATGGCCCCGACGGAGCGATGGCGAACCGGCCTTACTGGTGGGATGCCGCCCCGCCTCAGGCCGACCTGTTCGACTTGCCGCGCCAGATCGACGTTGCCGTTGTCGGCTCCGGGTTCACCGGGCTGTCTGCCGCACTCGCCCTGCTGCGCCGTGGCCGCAGCGTCGCCGTCTTTGATCGTGGCGTCCCCGGCTTTGGCGCCAGTACCCGCAATGGCGGCCAGGTCGGCAGCGGCAACCAGAAGTTCCGGGTACGCAGTCTCATCGAGATGCGCGGGGAGGCCAAGGCTGTCGCCCTGCTGCGCGAGGGTGTCGCCATGCTCGACCACATCGAGCAGCTGGTCGCTAGCGAGGGGATCGACTGCCACTTCTCGCGCTGCGGACGTTTCCGCGGCGCGATGCGGCCCGAGCACTACGATTCGATGGCGCGCGACCTGGACGACCTGCGGCGCCATGTCGGTGTGGAGTCGATCGTGGTGCCGCGTGCCGAGCAACACCGCGAGATCGCCAGTGATCTGTTCCACGGCGGTACTGTCTTGCCGCACGATGCGGCTGTTCACCCGGGCCTGTACCACGCCGGCCTGCTGCGCCGGGTCCGCGAGGCCGGTGGGGTGATCCTCGGGCTGACGCCGGTTGACTCGAGCGCCGCACAAGGTGCCGGCTTCAGCGTCAGGACACCTCGCGGTGAGGTGATGGCGCGAGACGTCATCGTTGCCACCAACGGCTATACGCAGAACATGCACAGCCACCTCGACCAGCGCATCGTGCCGGTGGGTTCGGCGGTGATCGCGACCGAGCCGCTGGCGCCCGGGCTCATCCAGCAGCTGATGCCGGGCCGACGGATGTACGGCAACACCAACCGGGTCTTCTCTTATTTCCGGGCGGCGCCGGATCAGGACCGGATCGTCTGGGGCGGTCGGGTAGGGCGTGGGTTCGCGCCGGATTCGCCGTTCGCCTTCGCGCATCTGGCCCGCGACCTGCGCAGGACTTTTCCGCAGCTGGGCGACGTGCGCATCACCCACGGCTGGAGCGGACAGATCGGCTACACCTTCGACAGCCTGCCGCACTTGGGGAAGACACCCGACGGCATCCACTACGCCATGGGCTACTGTGGGACGGGCGTATCCCGGTCGACATGGTTCGGGCACAAGATCGCGCTCAAGCTGCTGGGTGACGCCGAGGGTGCGACGGCTTTCGACGACATCGCCTTCCCGACCCATCCTTTTCATGCGCTGGCTCCGAGCATGGTCCCGGCCTATGAGGCCTGGTACCGGATGCGTGATGCCCTCGATTTCTGAGCCAAGAATCAAACCGGAGGATCCATGAGCAAGTCGACACGCCAGAACATCTCGTCGGGTGGCGCCTATGAGGCCGTATTCGGATACTCCCGCGCGGTGAGGGTGGATCGCCATATCCACGTCTCGGGCACCTGCGCGCCGGTCGGCCACGAGAAAAGCGACGCCAAGACCCAGACTCTCGCTGCGCTGGACATCATCGGCCGTGCGCTCAAGGAGGCTGGTGCCGATTGGTCGGACGTTGTGCGCACCGTGGTTTACGTGAAGGACATGAATGAGGCCGAGAACGTCGCCGAGGCGCACGTGAGCATCTTTGGCGATATCCGTCCGGCCAGCACGCTCGTGCAGGTCGATAGCTTCATGCGCGTGTGGCAGAAGGTCGAGATCGAGGCCTATGCGATCCTGCAGTCCGCGTAGGGGAGTGGCCGAAGGCCAGGGTTGTCGAGTACTCAAAGGGGGTTTTGTGAACGTCTACAAGAGCGGCGCGCTGCAAACAGGTCTGGCCCCTGCCGGCGTGCTGAGGGACTGGGGTGCGGTTTTTCACGGGCCGGCTCCGGCGGATCACGTCCGTGTGGACGTCGAGAGACCGGAAGAGAAGTGCTGCGCCGGGGTCTGGTCTGTCGAGGTCGGCGAGTTCGATCTGACGTACGGCTCTACCGAATTCGTCACCATCCTGCGTGGCCGGCTCATCGTCAGTCAGGGCGGCGAATCGCACGAACTGTCGCCGGGCGATGCCTTCTTTACCTGCAAGGGTGAGACGGTGCACTGGAAGGTGCTCGAGCCGGTGACCAAGGCTTTCATCGCACTCGACTGATGGCGCCGTAACGGCGGCGTGCGGCGTGGCGGCCCGCGCCCACATGCAAAAGGGCCCCGAGGGGCCCTTTTGCATGGTCCACCCGCTGCTTCAGGCGGGAGGCAGCTGGAAGTAGGCGTCCGCCGCAACCACCACCAATACACCCAGCGCCAGCGCCAGGTAAGGCAGGAAGCCCGCCTTGCGCTCGCCCAGCGACCCACGGCTGATACCCAGGTCTTCGAGCATGCGGTCGGGGAACATGCCCTTGTCCTGTACGTAGTGGCGGTAGAGGAACACCGGGATGATGAGCAGCGCAAAGCCGACCCCGTACACCAGGGCGTTGGGGTTGCCCCAGACCTTGGCGCCAGCGCCCATCAGCGCCAGGTTGACGAAGCCGAGCAGGGCCCCGAGTGCCAGCAGCGCGGTCGGTGCCCGGTAGGGCCGCTCGGCGTTCGGGCTGTCGATGCGGTGGATCCAGGTCGACTGCAGGTTTAGGAAGATGAAGATCATGTAACCGACGTTGGAGATCGACAGGACCAGGTAGTAGGCCGTCGCGTCGGAGGCGGCGATGGTGAGCAGGCCGAGGTTGAAGATCAGGTCGGTCCACATTGCCCGGGTCGGGGCGCCGTGTTCATTGACGTGGCTGAGGTAGCGCGGCAGCCATCCATCCACCGAGCCCTGGTAGAGCGTGCGCGACGATCCGGCCATGGCCATCATGATGGCGAGCATCAGCGCGAGGATCATCATCATCTCGAGCAGGTGGACGATGAAACCCGACCCGCCGCCGACCATCTCGCCCATGGCCTGAGCCACGCCGGTGCCGTCGACGATGCCCGGAGCGGTCATGCCCTCCACGCCAAGGTGGCCCTGGAATGCCGCTGCCACCAGGCAGTAGAGCACGACGCAGACCACCCCGGACCAGAGGATGGCCTTGAAGGTGTCGGTGGCCGGGTTCTTGAACTCGCGGGTGTAACAGACCGCCGTCTCGAACGCGTAGGTCGACCAGCCGGCAATGAACAGGGCGCCGAGGAAGACCGTCCAACCGCCGTTGTCCCAGGCCCCGCCGGGCGGCACCAGCGGCGAGAAGTTGCTGGCCGCGACGCCGCCGTTGAAGAACGGCGCGATGCCCACGATCGCCATCGGGACCAGCACGATCAGGCCGATGTACATCTGGATCTTGGCAGTGCCCAGCACGCCGCGATGCTGGATGGCGAAGGCCACCAGCATGAGGATGGCGCCGATGAAGAACGTGGCGCCGATCTCGACCTGCACCACGCCGAACAGCGAGAAGCTGGCCACCTTGAAGGCACGGATCCATGGGGTGCCGGCCTCGGTCAGTGCGGCGACGGCGAGCTTGGAAGTCTCCTCTGGCGAGTGTCCGGCGACGGCTGCGGCGTTGGCGGCGTCCGCGATCCACGCCTGCACCGCCGGGGATGCCGGGTCGATGACCGGCAGGGGCGCAACGGCATTCAGGATGTACCCCGCCGCGATGGCACAACCCAGCGACAGCACCGGTGTCCAGGCGTACCAGTTGCACCAGACCGACAGTGGCGCGATGAACTTGCTGTACCGCAGCCACGCGGCGGCCCCGTAGACTGCCGCGCCGCCCGACTTGTTCTTGAACAGGCCGGCGATCTCGGCGTAGCTGAACGACTGGATGAAGCCCATCAGCACCGAGATGGTCCAGGCGACAAAGGCCAGCTTGCCGGCCGTTGCGCCCATGCCGCCGATCGAGATGAGGACCAGTGCCGGGACACCGCTGGCGATCCAGAAAGCGCCCTTCCAGTCGATGGTGCGCAGCAAACCTTGCTGCCCGGTACCGCTCTCCCTGGCTTGCGTCATGACTCCTCCTTATCCAAGTGAAGCACTGCCAAGCCCAAGCTCGAGCCCGCACGGAAAAGTAACCCAGAGTTTGCAAGATGTGCAACGCCATTGCGTTAGAGTAAATTTATGAGGGGTAACGCAGGGCGAATGACAGCCTTGGTGCTAATGTGGATTCGGCAAGGTTTGTCGAAACTGGACGCAAATGACCAATGGATCGGATTCCGAAGGGCTGGGGCCGGGGGAGGGTGCTGCCTCTGTCGGGCTTGTCACGTCGGCCATCCCGATCGAGCAGAAGATCGGTGCGGTGATCCGTCAGCAGCGCCTTGCCAACGGCCTGACCCTCAGCGACGTGGCCGCGGGTGCCGGACTGTCGCGAGCCATGCTCAGTCGTGTCGAGACCGGGCGGGCCACCGCCAGCCTGGAGAAGCTGGAGCGGATCTGCCTTGCGCTTGGCATCAGCATGTCCGACGTCTTCAGGGGCATCGAGGGCAAAGGCGGCTTCGCGCAGCACATCAAGCGTCAGGATCACATGGAGGTGGTGCGCAGCGGGACCCGCCACGGCCATGCCTACAAGCTCCTGTCTTACGAGCGCGGCCCGAAGAAAACCTTCGAGCCTTTCCTGATCGAGATGGACAAGGACAGCGACGCCTATCCGCGCTTCCGCCACCCTGGGACCGAATTCCTCTACATGCTCTCGGGTCGCATGGAATACCGGCTCGGCGAGCTCACCTATCTGCTGGAGCCGGGCGACACACTGACCTTCTCGGGCGAGATCGAGCACGGGCCAGAGGCGCTGCTCGACGAGAAAGTGCAGTTCCTGGCGATCATGGTCTACGCCGACTGAGGACGAACTAGCTTCTCGACAGGCCCTCGGCCCAGCGCCGGTAGATGTGGTCGGTCAGGCGCCGCATGCGCGGCATCCGTTCAGCGGTGACACCGAGCACCTGCTCGGCGGTCTGCACCCCGCCGGGGCGCGGCCCGGCCAGCGCCTCCGCGACCTCCGGCGCGCCACCTTCGCACCACGCGGCGACGGTCGGCTCGTCCATCTCGATGTGGCACTGCATGCCGATGCTGGGCCCGATGGCGAACATCTGGTTCAGGCAGAGCGGGCTGCTGGCCAGGCGCGTGGCGCCCGGCGGCAGACTGAAGGTCTCGCCGTGCCACTGGAAGACGTCGAATTCAGCGGCCTCGCCCAGCCATTCGCGGGCGATCGGGCCGGGCTCCGGCTGGATGTGGTGCCAGCCGATCTCCTTGGTCTGTTCGCCATCGCGGATGTTGGCGCCGACCGTCCCGCCCAGCGCACGGCTGAGCAACTGCCCGCCGAGGCAGTGGCCGATGACCGGGACGCCGCTGGCCTGGGCGTGACGGATGAGCTCGAGCAGCGGATCGATCCACGGCAGCGGGTCGTTGACGCTCATCGGGCCGCCCATCATGCCGATCCCGCTGAAACCGGCGGGCGAGGCCGGCACCGGGTCGCCCTGGTCGATGCGCACCTCGGTCCAGGGGATTTCGTGCGTGGTCAGCCACTCGGCGAAGAATGCCGGCCCTTCAGAGGGCGCAAAACGAAAGATGACGACGGGCTTCATGGTTGTCTGTCCTGGGTTGTTGTTCAGGTGGTGTCGCCGGGTGTGGTGCCGCCAGACTCGGCCGCGGCCAGCCAGCGCCGCAGCGCCAGCGTCAGGTCCTTGCCGGAAAAGCCACAGGCCTCACCGCTGAACCAGCGTGCGCTCTCCATGCGCATCAGCAAGGCCTCGGCGGTCTCGGCCAGGTCTGCCGGCAGGGTGCCACCCAGGTCGAGCAAGGCGCGCCGCCATTCTATGCAGAAGCGGTCGACGTCAAGGCGTTCGGCCTCAAGATCGTCGAGGGCGCCGCGCAGCCGGGCGATGGACATGGTTCTTCTCCTGGGAAGACGGGTGTGGACGGCGGCGTAAGATACGCCGATGACGCGCACTTCGACACCACAACTGGCGGCACGATTCCTTGGCGCCGAAGAGGTGCCCGCTGCGCTGCGGCGGCACGCGGCGTCACCCGCCTACCGCGACGCGCTCGACGCGCTGCTGCCGCTCGACCTGCTCACCGCCACGCACCTGATGCGGGTGAATGGTGACGTGGTCTGGCTGCGTGCCGACTCCCCGGCGGTTGCGACGCGTCTGCGGCAGATCCAGGCGCGACTGCGACGTGGCTTGGTGGAGCGTGGCCTGGCGGCGTCGGTGGTCAAGGTCAAGGTCGGGTCGCCGCACTTTCGCCGTCGCGAGCCGGCGCCGCCAGCCCGCCGCGAGCTGCCTGATGCGGCACGCAGCGCTCTGTCGCGGGTCGCCGAGCGGATGCCTGAGGGCCCGCTGCGCGAGCGCATGCTGAGGCTCGCGCGGGTCTAGATCGCAGGCATCTGATGGCCGCTCAGGCGGCCTGGACCAGTTCCTCGCCGGCGGGCAGGGGTGCGAACGCTGCCGGCAGGTCGTCGTCACGACCGAAGGTGACGACCTCGTGGCTCGCCGGGTCGGCCAGCAGCGCGCGCACCAGCGCGTTGTTGAGCGCGTGTCCGGACTTGTGGCCGGTGAAGGCGCCGATGATCGGGTGGCCGGCCAGGTAGAGGTCGCCGATGGCGTCCAGCACCTTGTGCGTGACCAGTTCGTTGGGCGTGCGTAGACCGTCTCGGTTGAGCACGCGGAACTCGTCCATGACGATGGCGTTGTCCAGGCTGCCGCCCAGCGCCAGGCCGTTGGCGCGCAGCGCCTCGACCTCGTGCATGAAGCCGAAGGTGCGGGCGCGGCTGACGTCACGCACGTAGGACTGTTCGGCAAAGTCGATGGTCACCTGGCTGGCGCTGCCGCGCGTGGCCGGGTGAGCGAAGTCGATCGAAAGCGTGATGCGGAAGCCGTCGTGCGGCTCCAGACGCACCCACTTGTCGCCATCGTGCAACTCGATGGTGCGGGTGACGCGGATGAAGCGCTTGTGCGCGTCCTGTTCGAGCAGTCCGGCGGATTGCAGCAGGAAGACGAAGGGCGCCGAGCTGCCGTCCATGATCGGCACCTCGGGCGCGGTGAGGTCGATCAGCAGATTGTCGATGCCAAGCCCGGCGATGGCGCTGAGCAGGTGCTCGACGGTGCCGACGCGCGCGCCCTCGCATTCGAGGGCAGTACACATACGCGTGTCGTGCACCAGCCGGGCGTCCGCCGCGAAGCTGACCGGCGGGTCGAGATCGACGCGGCGGAAGACGATGCCGTGGTCGGCCGGGGCCGGTCGCAGGGTCAGTTCGACCTTGTTTCCGGAGTGCAGGCCGACGCCGGTGGCGCGGATGGTCTGGGCGAGGGTGCGCTGGAACAGCATGTCGTGTCGTGCCGGGGTGGGCTCAGGGCGTACGTTCAGGGGCGGATTGTAACCGCACCGTCACGCGACGACGACCGTTGTTGTTGCAGCGCACCATCGTCCCTCTCCTCAGTCGGCCTGACGGCGCAGGAAGGCCGGGATGTCGTACTGCTCGAGGTTCTGCTCGGTCAGCACCGGACGCGGGCCACCACGAGCGCTGCGGCCGCTGCCGAACACGGCGGGCGTCTCGCCGTTGTCCATCGGCGGCATGAAGCCGGTGGCGTCGTCGGTGCCGGTGCGTGCGCTCATCAGGTCGCTGGTGTCGATCACCTCCAGCACCGGACGGCTCGGGCGTGAGGCAGCCTGCGGCCGGCCCAGGCCGGTGGCGACCACGGTGACGCGCAGTGCGTCGCCCATGTCGGCATCGATGGCGGTACCGAAGATGACGGTAGCGTCCTCTGCCGTGTAGGCGCGGATGGTCTCCATGATCTGGTTGATGTCGGAGAGCTTGAGGCTGTGGTCGGCGGTGATGTTGACCAGCACGCCACGCGCGCCGCGCAGTTCGACGTCTTCCAGCAGCGGGCTGGCGACGGCCGATTCGGCAGCGATGCGGGCGCGGTCGACGCCGCTGGCCGAGGCCGAGCCCATCATCGCCAGACCCATCTCGCCCATCACCGTCTTCACGTCGGCAAAGTCGACGCCGATCATGCCCGGCGAGTTGATGACCTCGGCGATGCCGGCCACTGCGCCATGCAGCACGTCGTTGGCGGCGGCGAAGGCCTCGACCAGCGAGACGTCGCCGAGCTCTTCCATCAGCTTCTCGTTGGGGATGACGATGACCGAGTCGACATGCTGAGCGAGTTCGGCGATGCCGCTGACCGCGGCCTCCATGCGCTTGCCCTCGAAGCTGAACGGCTTGGTCACCACGGCGACGGTGAGGATGCCGAGCTCGCGCGCCACCTGGGCGACGATCGGCGCGGCGCCGGTACCGGTGCCACCGCCCATGCCGGCGGTGATGAACAGCATGTCGGCGCCGGCCACGGCATCCACCAGCCGCTCACGGTCCTCGAGCGCGGCGTTGCGGCCGATCTCCGGACGTGCACCGGCACCAAGGCCCTTGGTGAGTTGCTGGCCGATCGGGATCTGCATCGCCGCCTGAGTGCGCACCAGCGCCTTCTGGTCGGTATTGGCGCAGATGAACTCGACCCCCTGCACCCCCCGGCTGATCATGTGGTCGACCGCATTGCCGCCGCAACCGCCGACGCCGATCACCTTGATGACTGCGCCCTGCTTCGGCGCTTCCATGACTTCGAACTTCATGCCCACCTCCTGTTAGAAATTACCCTGCACCCAGGTCCTGACGTTGCGGAGTGCCGCCTTGAAGGGGCCCTCCTTGATACGTTCGATCTCGAGTTTTTGATGGCTCTCGAAGCCGGCCTGCACCAGCCCCACCGCGGTGGCGTAGCGCGGATGCCGCACGAATTCCGCCAGCGGTCCGGCGTAGTTGGGCTGGCCGATGCGCACCGGCATGTGGAAGACCTCCTCGCCGAGTTCGGCCATGCCCGGCATGGCGGCGCTGCCGCCGGTCAGCACGACGCCCGATGACAGCCCCTCGGCGAAGCCGGCGCGGGCGATCTCCGCCTGCACCAGCGAGAACAGTTCCTCGACCCGCGGCTCGATGACATTGGCCAGCGTCTGCCGCGACGATTGCCGCGGCTGGCGGTCGCCGACGCCGGGCACCTCGATGCCGATCGTGCTGTCGGCCAGCTGTCGCAGCGCGTAGCCGTGCTGCTGCTTCAGCTCCTCGGCGTCCTTGGTCGGCGTGCGCAGCGCCATGGCGATGTCGTTGGTGATCTGGTCGCCGGCGATCGGCAGGATCGCGGTGTGCCGAATGGCGCTGCCCGAGTAGACAGCGATGTCGGTGGTGCCGCCGCCGATGTCGACCATCACCACGCCCAGCTCGCGCTCGTCGTTGTGCAGCACCGAGGTCGCCGATGCGATCGGTTGCAGCACCAGCTCCTCGACCTCCAGGCCGCAGCGGCGCACGCACTTGACGATGTTCTCGGCGGCGCTGACGGCGCCGGTCACCATGTGCACCTTGACCTCCAGGCGCACGCCGCTCATGCCGAGCGGCTCGCGCACCTCGCCCTGGTCGTCGATGATGAATTCCTGGATCAGCGTGTGCAGGACCCGCTGGTCGGCGGGGATGTTCACCGCCTGCGCCGTACGCAGCACGCTGTCGATGTCGTACTGGCTCACCTCGCGGTCGCGGATGGCGACCATGCCGTGGGAGTTGAAGCTCTTGATGTGGCTGCCGGCGATGCCCGCCCAGACGCGGGTGACCTTGCAGTTGGCCATCAGCTCGGCCTCGGCTATGGCGGCCTGGATGGCGTTGACGGTGGCCTCGATGTTGACCACCACGCCGCGCCGGAGCCCGGTCGAGGGTGCGCTGCCGAAGCCGATCATCTCGAGCTGGTCGTCGGCGTTGATGACGGCGACCACGGCGACGATCTTGGAGGTGCCGATGTCGAGGCCGACGATGGGCGGGTTGGCATTGATGACGGGCTTCATGGCGTGACGGGCTTCATGGCTGGCTTCAGGTCTTGCGGGTGACCGTGGCGCCGTTGGGCGTGCGGCCGGGCGGGGTGATCGGCTTGCCGTCGCGGCTGCGCAGGGCGAAACCGTTGCGGTAGCGCAGGTCGATCTGGCTCAGGCGCGGCATCAGCGGCTCGATCTGCTGCGGATAGGCGGCGACGAAACGTTGCAGGGTGGCGATGTCGCCGTTGCGGCCCAGCTCGATGCGCGTGCCGTTCTGCAGCTCGACGCTCCAGGCATGGCGCGGCGAGAGCTGGATCGCGCGGGGTGCCAGGCCGACATCAGCCAGCACGCTGCGGATGCCGGCGTAGCGCTCGGCGACCAGCCGGCTGCTGCCGTCCGGCCCGGCAAATACCGGCAGCTCGGCGTCGCTGGCGCCCTGGAACACGTCGCCGTCGCGGTTCACCAGACCACCGTCCTGCCACACCGCCACTGCTTCCTGCTCGACGATGCGGACCGAGAGCGTGCCGGGCCAGTGCCGCTCCAGCGAGGCCTCGCGCACCCAAGGCAGGCGGGCGAAGGCGCGCCGCGAGGCTTCGAGGTCGAGGGTGAAGAAGTTGCCGCGCAGTTCACGGCGGACCACGTCCTCGACCTGCCGCCGGGTGACGTGGACCGGCGGCTCGGCGACCTTGACCAGGCTGATGCCGAACATGGGCCGGTGCACCAGCCAGTAGAGCGAGCCGTAGACGACCAGCGCGACACTGATCGCCAGCAGGCTCAGGCTGACGCGGTCGAGGCCGTCCGGGCTGTCCCACAGGCGTCTCTCGGATGAGGTATGGCCCGACATCGGCCGGTCGAGCGGGCGCTTATCCCACATGGGCCCGCTCCAGGATCTCGACCACCAGCTGCTCGAAGGAGATGCCGGCGGCCTTGGCCGCCATCGGCACCAGCGAGTGCCCGGTCATGCCGGGGCTGGTGTTCATCTCGAGGAAGACCGGCTCGCCGGCCGGGGTCAGGATGATGTCGGCGCGGCCCCAGCCGCGGCAGTCCAGTGCCCGGAAGGCGCGCAGCGTGAGCGTCTGGATGCGTGCCTCCAGCGCCGGGTCGAGACCGGCCGGGCAGAAGTACTGCGTGTCGTCGCTGAAGTACTTGTTCTGGTAGTCGTAGTTGCCCTGCGGCGGCACGATGCGCACCATCGGCAGGGCGCGATCGCCGAGCACCGCGCAGGTGTACTCGCCGCCCTGCACGAAGCGCTCGGCCAGCACGATGCTGTCGTGGCGCAGGGCCTCGTCCCAGGCCGCGCGCACCGCTGCCGCATCGCCGCCGATGATCTTGGTGATGCCGATCGAGGAGCCCTCGCGCGCGGCCTTGACCATCATGTCGGGGCCGAGGCGGTCGATGACCTGCTGCGGTGTCATGTCCGGCGTGAGTTCGATGCCATCGGCGACCGGGACGCCGGACTGCTGCCAGACCAGCTTGGTGCGCCACTTGTCCATCGCCAGCGCCGAGCCGAGCACGCCCGAGCCGGTGTAGGGGATGCCGAACGCCTCGAGCGCGCCCTGCAGCGTGCCGTCCTCGCCAAAACGACCATGCAGCGCGATGAAGACGCGCGCGTAGCCTTCGTCGAGCAGCGCGGTCAGCGGCTTCTCGGCCGGGTCGAAGCGGTGCGCGTCGACGCCCTGCGACTGCAGCGCGGTCAGCACGGCGCTGCCGCTCATGATCGAGATCTCGCGCTCGGCCGAGGTGCCACCGAACATCACCGCGACCTTGCCGAGATCGTTGTGCTTCGGGTGCGCGCTCATGCCACCACCCCCTCGACCAGCTGCGCCGGCACCTGCCCCATCGAGCCGGCGCCCATGGTGATCAGCACGTCGCCATCGTGCAGGTGGGCCAGCGCCGCCTGCGGCAGCTCGCTCACCTGCTCGACAAAGATCGGCTCGATGCGCCCCTGCACGCGCAGGGCACGCGCCAGCGCACGGCCATCGGCGGCGACGATCGGCGTCTCGCCGGCGGCGTAGACCTCGGTCAGCAGCACCGCGTCGGCCTCGCCCAGCACGCGTACGAAGTCCTCGAACAGGTCCCGGGTGCGGGTGTAGCGGTGCGGCTGGAACGCCAGCACGATGCGCCGGCCGGGGAAGGCGCCGCGCGCGGCGGAAAGCGTGGCGGCCATCTCCACCGGGTGGTGGCCGTAGTCGTCGATCAGGGTGAAGGCACCGCCGCCGGCCAAGGCGATGTCGCCGTGGCGGGCAAAGCGCCGGCCCACGCCCTGGAACTCGGCCAGCGCGTGGACGATGGATGCATCCGGCACGTCGAGCTCGGTGCCGACGGCGATCGCCGCCAGCGCGTTGCGCACGTTGTGCTCGCCCGGCAGGTTGAGGGTGACCTCGAGGCTCGACAGCGGCGAGCCGTTGCGTCGCGTCGCCGTGAAGTGCATGCGGCCGTGGTCGTGGCGCACGTTGACGGCGCGGATCGCTGCGGCCTCGCTGAAGCCGTAGCGCACCACGGTCTTGCCGACCTGCGGCAGGATCTCGGCCACCACCGGGTCGTCGATACAGGCCACCGCCACGCCGTAGAAGGGCATGCGCTGCAGGAAGTCGATGAAGGTCTGCTTGAGCCGGCCAAAGTCGTGGCCGTAGGTCTCCATGTGGTCCTGGTCGATGTTGGTGACCACGCTGATGACCGGTGTCAGGTGCAGGAAGCTGGCGTCGGATTCGTCTGCCTCGGCGACGATGAAGTCGCCCTGGCCCAACTTGGCGTTGGCGTTGGCGGCGTTCAGCCGGCCACCGATGACGAAGGTGGGGTCGAGCCCGCCGGCGGCCAGCACGCTGGCGACCAGGCTGGTGGTGGTGGTCTTGCCGTGGGTGCCGGCCACGGCGATGCCCTGGCGCAGGCGCATCAGCTCGGCCAGCATCAGCGCGCGCGGCACCACCGGGATGCGCGCGGCGTGGGCGGCGACCACCTCGGGGTTGTCGGCGGTGACGGCGGTTGAGGTGACCACCGCGTCGGCGCCGGCGATGTTGGCGGCGTCGTGGCCGATGGTGATGCGGGCGCCCAGCTGCGCCAGGCGGCGGGTGGCGGCGCCGTTGCCGATGTCCGATCCGCTCACCTGGTAGCCCACATTCAGCAGCACCTCGGCGATGCCGGACATGCCGGTGCCGCCGATGCCGACGAAGTGGATCTGGTTGATGCGGTGTCTCATGCCGCCAGCCCCGCGGTCTCGAGCGCGATCTGCGCCACGCTGGCGGTGGCGTCCGGCTTGGCCACCGTCTGCGCGCGCACCGCCATCTGCGCCAGCTCCTCGCGCGTCAGCGACTGCAGCAGCGCGGCCAGGCCCTCGGGCGTCAGCTCTCGCTCCGGCAGCAGGCGGGCTGCGCCGGCGTCCACCAGCAACCGTGCATTCGCGGTCTGGTGGTCGTCGACGGCGTGCGGGAAGGGGATCAGCAGCGCGCCCACGCCGACCGTTGCCAGCTCGGCCACGGTCAGCGCGCCGGCGCGGCAGATGACCAGGTCGGCCATGGCGTATTGCATCGCCATGTCCTTGATGAAGGGCACGCAGGAGGCCATCACGCCGACCTCGTCGTAGGCCTCGCGCAGGGCGTCGATGTGCTTCTCGCCGGCCTGGTGGAAGACGAACGGGCGCTCCAGTTTGGGGATCAGTGCCAGCGCCGCCGGCAGGGTGCGGTTGAGCGCCTGCGCGCCCAGGCTGCCGCCGACCACCAGGATGCGCAGGCGGCCGCCGCCGCGCTCCGCGAAGCGTTCTGCCGGGTCGCCCAGGCTGAGGATGGACGCGCGCACCGGGTTGCCGACCCACTCGGTGCGCGCCGGCGGGCGGCACTTCATGGCCAGCGCCGAACTGCTCGGGGCCTCGAAGGCGCCGGGGAAGCCGGTGAGGACGCGGTCGGCGAACATCGCCAGCACGCGGTTGGTGAGGCCGGCCACGGCGTTCTGCTCGTGCACCACCAGACGGCGGCCAAGCAGTTTGCCGACCAGCGCGCCGGGGAAGGCCGCGTAGCCGCCAAAGCCCAGCACCACGCGTGGCCGGTGACGCAGCACGCCGAACAGCGCCTGCAGGCAGGCCAGCAGCAGCTTCAGCGGGAACATGGCGGTGGTGAGCGCGTTCTTGCCGCGCAGTCCACCCAGCGTGACCCACACGCCGGGGTAGCCGGCCTCGGCCACCAGCCGCTGCTCCATACCGCCGCGAGTGCCCAGCCAGACCACCTCGTGGCCGCGCTCGCGCAGGGCGTTGGCCACCGCGATGGCCGGGAACACATGCCCGCCGGTGCCGCCCGCCATGACCATGAAGGGCGTGCTCATACCGGCTTGCCCCGCATCAGCAGGCGGTTCTCG
>JACCDS012280018.1_pt1 | contig 19158 bp, 14 predicted proteins | sample 7446441 | NCBI WGS metagenome assembly JACCDS01 (sample SAMN15323445, study PRJNA562643) | freshwater metagenome | isolation source: river surface water | place: USA:Blue River Watershed | collected 2017-08-17
CTGATGGCAACCGTTACTGGCTAGAAATTGAAGGTTTAACAAAAGGAGAAGAATACGCTTATCAGTATTTAGTAAATGGTACTTTAGCCGTTGGCGACCCATATTCAGAAAAAATACTTGACCCAAATAATGACCAATACATTACAAGTAGTATTTATCCGAACTTGAAAAAACTTCCAGAAACGGTAAAGAGTATTGCTTCGGTTTTTCAGATTGGACAAACGCCCTATCTATGGAAAACGACCAATTTCAAACGTCCTTCCCAAGAAAATTTAGTGATTTATGAATTACACATTCGTGATTTTGATACGGATGGTTCTTACAAAAATGCCATGAATCGAATTCCTTACTTAAAAACGTTGGGTATCAATTGTATCGAATTAATGCCCGTGACGGAATTTACTGGAAATGATTCTTGGGGCTATAATCCAATTTACTACTTCGCAGCCGACAAAGCTTATGGTACTCGAGAAGACCTCAAAAAATTCATTGATACTTGTCATGAAAATGGAATAGCGGTAGTTTTAGACATTGTTTTCAACCAAGCAGATTATGAATTCCCTTATGTAAAAATGTATTGGGATGGTTCGCAACCTTCTATTGATTCACCATTTTTTAATCAACAGGCAAATCATCCATTTAGCGTTTTCTTTGATTTTAATCATGAAAGCCCCAATACAAAAGCGTATGTAAACCGTGCGAATGAATTTTGGTTGAAAGAGTACAACATTGATGGCTACCGGGTGGATTTAGCAAAAGGTTTTACACAAAAAAGTTCTTCGAATGATAATCAGTTTAGACAGTATGACCAAACTAGGGTTGATATTCTGAAAGGCTATTACGATAATATCAGAAGTTTCGACAAAGATGCTTATTTCATCCTAGAATTATTCTCGGAAGACAGAGAAGAACAAACTTTCACAGATTTAGGCATGATGGTTTGGGCAAATCTTAATGGAGAATTCAGAAATGCTGTAAAAGGAAATACCAGCGATTTCAGCAGACTTTCTTATAAAGCACATGGCTTTAAAAATGCTGGTGCAATTGCTTATATGGAAAGCCACGATGAAGAAAGAATCGCTTATGATGCCTTGAAAAACAGTAAAGCCATTTTCAGTGTGGCAACCGTTATGGAAAGAACAAAGGCTGCCGCAGCGATGTTTTTTGCCATTCCAGGTCCAAAAATGATTTGGCAATTTGGAGAATTGGGCTACGATATTTCTATCGACCAAAATGGTAGAACGGGGAAAAAGCCAATTCTTTGGGAGTACAAAGACAATGCCGACCGCCAAAAACTTTATAAAGTATTTGCTGAATTGATTAAACTCAAAACAACACAGGAAATATTTAAAACAAGTGATTTTCAAACTGACCTTGCTTCGACGGTAAAAAGAATCACGTTGAATTCAGCTTCTCAAAAAATTATCATGGTTGCTAATCTTGATTTAGAACAGAAAACAATCACTGATGTTTTTCCAAATACAGGCAAATGGTACGATTTCTTTACTAATTCAGAAATCAATGTAAGCGACGTAAAAACTAAATATGTATTAGCACCAGGGCAATTTCATGTATTGAGTAATATTGCTCTAGCCAAACCAGAAGCTAATTTAGTTCCTTGGAAATTAGAAGAAGAAAGAATTTTGGCAAGTGATGAAGAACAAGAAGTTGGGATTAAAGTATATCCAAATCCAAGTGAAGAAAACATTATGGTTGAAATAAACACTCAACAAAAAGGAACGATTTTACTTAAAATCAATAATTTATTAGGTAAACCAGTTTACGAAAGCGAACAAAAAGACACTGGTAAAATCTATCCTATCGATATTCGACAACTCCCACAAGGCATTTATTTATTGAATGTTAGCCAAGGCGAAAAACAATTCACGAAGAAGTTCATCAAGAAATAAGCTTAAATACTGTTTAAAGCGTCTTTTAGGCGCTTTAAACATACTTGAAGTATCTCATGAGATATTTTCTTTGCAGGATTTATTATCTAACAAAATAATCAAAGTAGGAAACAGTAATTTCTTAATTATTGATTACTTTTCAATACGAAGCTCTGAATAATCGAAAGCAATATATAAATTAAAATGATGACAGGAATTGCCACAAATTTTAAAAAAATAAGCAGAAAAATAGAAAGAATGAGGAATATATACTTCGTTTGATTTGACTTCCAGCCAAAATCCTTGAATTTTAAGGCAAAGAGTGGTAATTCAGCTACCAACAAGTAAGACATGATGATAGAATAGAAAATCAACACATTATAATTAATAAAAAAATCTTTGTATTCGGGTTGAAACGATGCAATGAGTGGCAATGCAGCAATCACCATTCCATTTGCTGGAGTGGGAACGCCAATGAAAGAATCACTTTGGCGAGTATCGATATTAAATTTTGCTAAACGCATCGCTGAGAAAACTGCCAAAGCAAAAGCAATATATGGTTTATGAAACCCAAAAATACCTGTGGTGCAATAACCAGTACAACTACTTTCGATAAGGTTTAACATCATAAAAGCTGGCAATGCGCCAAATGTAACCATATCAGCCAATGAATCTAATTGTTTGCCAATTGGTGAAGAAACGTGCAAAAGCCTTGCCACGAAACCATCGAGCCAATCACAGAGTAGGGCAATTCCGATTAAGTAAGAAGCCGTTTGTAAGTCGCCATTGAAAACTTTTAAAATTCCAAAGCAACCGCAAAGCAAATTGGCAGAAGTAAGTAAATTAGGAACGTGTCTTTTAATTTCAATCATTTTTGTGGTGATGCAAGTGGTTTATAGTCGAACAAAAGGGTTATTTACTTTTTCATAACCAATGGTTGTCGTCTCACCGTGCCCTGGATACAGAACCATGTCATCATCAAGTGTATAAAGTTTAGTTTTTATACTTTTTTCTAATTCTTCAAAACTACAAAGTGGAAAATCTGTTCTTCCAATGCTACCTTTGAAAAGTACATCGCCACTTACACATATTTTTTCAGCTTTATTCAAAAAAGCAACATGACCAGGCGCATGGCCAGGCACAAAAATCACTTCAAGGAAAGACTTTCCAAACTTAATTATATCACCTTCTTCGATAAACACATCTACTGTTGACGGTTCATAGTTAGGGAATCCATAATATTCAGCTCTGCTTTCGGCATTCATCAAAACTGGCAAATCTGCTTTGTGAAGATGTAATTTAACGCCAAAAGTTCTTTTGATGAATTCATTTCCCAAAACATGGTCGATATGAGCATGAGTATTCAGCAAGTGAACCACCACCAAACCCTGATCATCGATATAGTTTTTCAAAGCACTTCGTTCTTCATAGATATGGCAACCTGGGTCAATAATTACACACTCTTTTGTTTCGTCAAAAAGAATATAAGTATTTTCACCGAATGGATTAAACCTGAATGTTTGTACTTGAATCATGTTTTGTTGTAATTAAATATAAATTCTCTTTGCAAAGATGTCGATAAATCCTTGAAATTTTTAGTTAGATAATAAAAACATCGTAGGTTTTTTATGCAAATCAGGTTTTTGTTTTTTCCAATCTGCAATGGTTCTTGTTTGAATAAATTCATCTGAGCCAGTAACATTACAAGCAATACACAATAAAGTATTTGAAGCCAATTGATTCAACAAATCATCCAATAATTGATTATTCCTGAAAGGTGTTTCCATGAAAATTTGTGTTTGCCCTTTTTTGGAATCATTTTCCAAAACTTTGATTCTTTTACCCCTTTCTATTTTGTCAATAGGTAAGTAGCCATGAAAAACAAAGGATTGTCCCGAAAAACCAGATGCCATCAAACCTAGCAAAATGGACGAAGGACCAACCAAAGGAATAACTTTTATGCCTAATTGATGAGCAATTTGAACAGCTAAAGCTCCAGGATCGGCCACACCTGGGCAGCCCGCTTCAGAAATCACACCAATGGATTTACCTATCGGTACTTCTTTAAAATACTCCTTTACTTTAGCCAGTGGAGTATCCTTGTCTAGTTCAAAAAAATGAAGTTGATCTATTATCTTTCCGACTTTCAACTCGCTAATAAATCGGCGAGTAGTACGAACATTTTCTACAAAATAATAATCTGTTTCCTTGATGACTTCTCTGATTTGTGGAGAAAGTACAGCTTCAGCGGTATCTGGCGCCAAAATGGAGGGAATTAAAAAGAGCATTTAAATAATTTTTGGAGGTTAATTATCCTGAAAAATTCTTGAAGTATTTAAGCATTCACAAATCGAGATAATACTTCGATAAATTCTTGAGGCTTATCTGCCTGAACCCAATGCCCAGCTCCTTCTATGGTTTCTAATTCATAATTTGGAAATAATTCCCAAATTTTACGCTCATCTTCAGGTTGAATATAATGAGATTCTGCACCACGAATAAATAAAATAGGCTTGGAAACACTCTTTTCATTTTCCAGTTCATGACCAACGACATCAATATTTTTTGCAATTACAGGAACGTTGATTCGCCAGTCGAACTCATTATTTTTGGCTGGATTTCTCCAAAGGTTTTTTAATAAGAATTGACGAACCCCTTCACTTTCCTCAAATCTTTTCAAAATCTCATTAGCTTCTGTTCTACTTTTCAGATTTTCCAAATCTACAGAAGCTAATCCTTGTAAAATCATGGAATGATGAACAGGGTAAAACTTCGGAGCGATATCCACAACAACCATTTTAGCAAATGCTTCGGGAAAATTCATCGCAAACTGCATTACTACTTTCCCACCCATTGAATGCCCCACCAATATTGGGTTTTCAATTGCGTAATCATCGATAAATTCTTTCAAATCTGCCGCCATTGCTTCATAGTTGAAAACCTCGCTTCTTGGCGACTGTCCATGATTTCGTTGGTCGAGCATATAGACTGTATGATTTTCCGCCAGTACTTTCCCGATAGTTAACCAATTATCCGACGAGCCAAAAATACCGTGTAAGATGATAATATTCGAACCGTTTTCTCCTGTTTTTCTAAAAAATAATTTCATTTTAATATCTGTGTATAATTATCATTTTGGCCAAAATCTGAATCCCATAAGTGCCCAAGATGCTATAATTGTTGATGATTGACATACTTTTTGGGTAATCAAGGTAAATTAATTTCAAAGTTCCAGTTTCTTTTTCAATATTACAAATCGACAATAATAATGCTTCCCAAAACAGTATTCTGCATTATATTACTTCTTTAAAAAACACTTTTTAGTTTCATTAGTTAAAGAAAAATGAATAAGGTAATCCAGTTCAAATCTTAAAAAAATACTAAAGTGCTAGAGTTATATACGAGTTATTTAACAATTGTAAAAAAGTGCTTAATATAAAATAAAATAACTAAACTTTTCAAATAAATAATTGTACTATACTTGCAAATCAGGCATTTATGGTATTCTTCTTTACAGTTTCTTAACAAAGGGCTGTTGTTCTTCCTAAAAAAAAGTTGTTATTTTGCAAACAAATTCAACGATTCAAATTCTAACTAAATTCCAAATTTTCAACATGAAAAAATTCTTTCCTACAAAGGTAATTTTCAGTTTTTTACTGATTTTTACAGCGTTTTTTTCGAGTAACACATTTGGTCAAGTAACGAGCTCACAAATCACGGGTACAGTTACAGATGACAAAGGTGCTGGGCTTCCGGGTGCCACAGTTATTGCGATTCACGTTCCTTCAGGTTCACGTTACGGAATCACCACAAATGCAACTGGTCGTTATACTCTACCATCAGTTCGTGTAGGTGGCCCTTACACTGTAAAAGCTTCATTTGTTGGTTTTAAAGATCAGGTAAGAGAAGGTGTACAAGCAAGTTTAGGTGCTTCGGCGGTAATTGATTTCAAACTTTCTGAAGAAGGAACATTAATCAATGAAGTTAGAGTTGTATCGAGCGTAAATAAAGTATTGAATGAAAATAGATTGGGTGCGGTAACTAACATCAGCAGAGATCAAATCAACACTCTTCCTTCGATTAGTAGAAATATTAACGACTTGACTCGTCTTACTCCTCAAGCGAATGGAACTTCAATCGGTGGTGGTAATTACCGTCAAAACAATATTACTGTTGATGGTGCGGATTTTAACAACAACTTCGGTATTGGTGGAAACCTACCAGGAGGTAACGCTTCACCAATTTCATTAGATGCATTAGAACAGATTTCGGTAAACGTTACTCCTTACGATGTACGTCAATCAGGTTTTATTGGTAGTGCTATCAATGCTGTTACTCGTTCAGGAACAAACGACATTTCAGGTTCAGCTTATACTTATTTCAGAAATGACGGAATGCAAGGTAACAAGATTGGTGACCAAACATTTACAAAACAAGATCTTCAGTACAAACAATATGGTTTTAGATTGGGTGGCCCTATCGTGAAGAATAAATTATTTTACTTTGTAAATGCTGAGTTTGAAAGACAAACTACTCCTGGCCCATCACAAATCGCTGCTACCCCAGAACTTCCTTTCGGACAAGCAAACCCACAAGTATCACGCCCAACTGTTGATGAATTAACGACAATTAGCCAGTACTTAGAAGACAAATTCGGTTATATCACTGGTCCTTATCAAGGATATTCATCAAAAAGCTTTAGTAACAAATTCTTGGCAAGACTTGACTGGAACATTTCTCAAAAGCATAAATTAAACGTTCGTTATAGTTTCTTGGAAAGTGAATCATCAAGAATCCAACCAAGTACTTCTACTTCTCCGTTCAACAACGTTTATCCACAGAACCGTCAGAGTACTCAAGCATTACAATATGAAAACTCAGGCTATTTCCAAGCTGCTAATTTCTACTCATTTTCAGGTGAATTAAATTCATCATTGGGTAAAATTGCAAATACTTTAAGAGTAACTTATACTCGTCAGAATGACCCAAGAACAACAAAAGGTGGTCAGTTCCCATTCGTAGATATTTTGAAAGATGGTAACCCACTTACGTCATTTGGTACTGAATTGTTCTCGTATGGTAACTTGAGAGATGTAAAAACTTGGTCGATTGTTGATAATGTTGAAATGACAATTGGAAAAAACAACTTAACATTTGGTCTTCAAGCCGATTTTAACGAAACGAAAAACGGTTTCCAACGTTTCGGAACAGGATTTTATGTATTCAATTCTTGGGATGATTTTGTAACAGGTAAATTACCATTACACTATGGTTTAACATATTCATTATCTCCTGGTTTTGCTCAAGCATTCCCATCGTTCAAATTTGCACAATATTCAGCTTATGGACAGGATGAATTCACAGTTAACAAGCAATTGAAATTAACAGGCGGTATCCGTTTAGATTATGCTACTTTCCCAAATAATCAACCAAACCATCCGTTAATTGCTAACCTTAGCTTTGAAGGTGGACAAAAAGTTAATACAGGTGATTTCCCTGATTCAAGATTAATGTTCTCTCCAAGATTTGGTTTTAACTACGATGTAAAAGGTGACAGAACTCTTCAATTAAGAGGTGGTACAGGTATCTTTACAGGTAGAGTTCCATTCGTTTGGGTTGTTTCACAAGTTGGTGATGCTGGTATGCTTCAAAGTACTCAGACTTGGTCAGGTGCTGATGTTCCTGGTCCATTCCGTGTAGAACCTTACTACCCTTCTACAGTTCCACAAGCAGGTACAAGTATTCCTACAGGAGGAACAACAACAATTGCTCCAGACTTTAAAATGCCACAAACTTGGAAAAGTAGTTTAGCTGTAGATTTACAATTACCTTTTGGTATTGTTGGTTCAGTTGAAGCAATTTACAACAAAGACATCAATACTGCATATTTCAGAAATATCAACTTGAAAGCACCACAAGCACTAAACGTAACTGGTTACCCAGACAACCGCTTGATTTATGGCGCTTCAAACAATGCTAAATACATCAATCCGCTTACTTCAGCTGGTCAGTATAGTGCTACAGGAACTACTGCTTACAACGTTACTCAGTTAGGAAATGCTAATCAAGGTTATTACTTCTCATTCAATGCCAAATTGGAAAAGCAATTCTCTAAGGGTTTATCGGCAATGGTTGCTTATGTAAAGAATGATTCGAAGAATTTGTTCGACGGTGGTGGTGACCAACCATCTTCTGCATGGCAAGGTACTCCAACTGTAAATGGTTCAAACAATTCTACTTTGAGCTACGCAAACTATGTTGTTCCTACTCGTGTTGTTGGTGCAGTTACTTACAGAAAAGAATATCTTAAGCATTTAGCAACAAGTATCTCAGTAGTTTATGAAGGATCATCTGGTGGTAGATTCTCTTATAACTACGGTGCTGATATAAACAGAGATGGTGCTAACGCTGACTTAATATACATCCCTAAAGATGCCACTGAAATTACTTTCGTACCACTTACAATTGGCTCTGGTTCAAGTGCAGTTACCTACACTGCGGCTCAGCAAAGTGATGCTTTCTTTAAGTACATTGAACAAGATGATTATTTAAAATCAAGAAAAGGACAATATGCTGAAAGAAATGGCGCACTTCTTCCATGGAGAAATCAGTTTGACATCAAAATTATCCAAGATATCTTCTCAAATATCAATGGTAAACGCAATACAGTACAATTAAGTATCGATATTTTAAATGTTGGTAACTTAATTAACAATGAGTGGGGTATTCAAAAAGTTGTTAATAACTCAAACATCTTGGTACCAACAAACGCTGCAAGCCTTGTTCCAGGAGGAACTGTTAAACCTACTTACAGATTAGGTCAAGACAGAGGAGCTCTTATCAAAGACACTTACAGAACAAACTTGGCCTTCAACTCAACTTATTATTTCCAAGTTGGTTTACGTTATATCTTTAACTAATAATTAGTACAGATACAACAACCACAAAAAAACTCAGAGAAATTTCTCTGAGTTTTTTTGTTTCTGATTAGTATTGATTCGTAGAAAGCAATACTAGCGTACAAGCTTCTTCTACGATAATTCCAGCCTTTTTTGCTTCCGCTTCAAATGCAGCATTTTCTGTTCCTGGATTAAAAATAATTCTCCTTGGCTTCAAGCCTATCAAATAATCAGATAACTCCGATTGATGATTAGGCCCAACATATATCGTTATCGTATCAATATCATTCATTGTGTTCGGCTTTATTTCAATGTGCTGTCCATCAATCATGCCGTTTTTCTTTCCCAACAGTGCTACTTCGTATCCTTGTGCCAACAGCATTTTTGTTGCTTTATAAGAATATCTCTCTACATTTGTTGATGCCCCTACTACTAATGTTTTCATGACTTTAAAATTTTTCCAATAATTTATTTTATTTTTAAACACTTTTAATGAAACGATTAGTTCTTCTTGAAAGTGAAAGACCATTTTTATAATACTTTTATGAACATTCCTGATTCTTATGATGGTTTTAGCCAGTTTTGGGCTAATCATCAACAAGAGGCTATTGCTGATTATATCAATCAGAAAGACTCTTTTATTGTTGGGCTATTGCCAGAACAGTCTGTTGAGATGTCTGCAATTCAGCTTTTTTATATCATCGAAAAACGTTTCGGGCAAAGTGCGCTTTATCAAGCACTCAATCCAGCATTTACCATTCCAAGCCCTGTAGCCCACACAAAGGATACTTCTTGGATCAAAAGTGTAAATATGGTTGGTATTAATGTACGAACGATTAGTAGTTTTTTCAATGTAGTAAAATATTCACTGACACTCCCATCCACGCAATCGTCTATACATTTACTGCCTATTTGGGAATGTGGTGTAGTATCGAGCCTGTATGGAATGGCAAGTTGGAATATTAATCCTGAATTTTTTGATGAAGAGCTGGCAAGGACTTTTCCACATCTTAATACAGTTGAAAAACAACTAAAAGTAGTATGTAATCTTTTGCATCTTACTGGTAAAACTGTTGGAATGGATGTAATTCCGCATACAGATAGGTATTCTGAAATTGCTCTTGCTAATCCTCAGTTTTTTGAATGGTTGCAAAGGAAAGAATTTGACATTGTAAATCATGACGGTAACCTCCACGAAAAAATACAAGACCGTATTTTATTATATTTACAAGAATTTGGAGCATCAGTAGCAATAGAATACCCAAAGCAAAAAGAAGTATTCTTTAATAATCAGCTATTCGCTGAAGAAAAACGATTAGAAGTACTTTTCGGCGAAAAAAACAATCTTTGGGGTAGGAACAAACAACGTAATAAATTAATCAGTTATTTATTCAATGAAGGTTATGAACCCGTTCCAGCAACGATGGCACCACCTTACAGAGGTTTAGAAGTTGATAAACGTGAAGAAGCCAAGACAATTGATGAAGATGGTAGAGTATGGCGAGATTATGTAATTTCCAAACCACAGGGGATGTCAAGAGTATTTGGCCCATTAGCTCGCTATAAACTTTATGACAATCATGACAATAATCAAAACTGGGAAATAGATTTCTCGAAACCAAGAAAAGAGGTTTGGGAGTATGCGGCTCAAAAATACTTAAACGTTGCACTCGATTACAATTTCGACTTTATGCGTGGCGATATGTCTCATGTACAGCTTCGAGAAGGAGGTACACCCGCCAATCCAGATCAATTTTATGATATTCATAAATATATCAAAGCAGAAATATGTAGAAGCAAACCTACTTTTTCGTATTTTGCAGAGAGTTTCTTGGCACCACCCAACACGATGGCCTATGGTGTAGAAGAAGAACATCTTGAGGGTTCGGATGCAGATAGTACTTTGGGTGATTTACAGTCGATGGTAGTAGGTTCTGAAACTTTTATTTCGTCTTTTGCTCGTTACTATGCATTATTGAAAAACTGTAATTTTGCGCCTAATTTTACCATTATCACGGCAGATAAAGATGACCCAAGATTTGACGAGTTTTATTTGAATGGCAATGAAATTAGAATGTTCATAGCTTTATTTCTTTATGATATGCCCTCATACATGAGTTTAGGTTTTGAACAAAGAGATTTGCATTTGAACCCAGCACCAAACGAACACTATACAAAACTGTATGTTTTCCAACTTACAGAAGGCCCGAAAGCTACTCATTCTAAATACCAATGGGGAAAAAATGGAGAACTATTTAAAGGAATAACTAACTTGAGAAAAATCTCTGAAGAAATATGTCCAGCTTTGGTGAATCAACAAACAAGATGGTTAATTACTCCTGATTTAGTAGGTAAAAATAAAGTAATAGTTTGGACACAACTAGAACATCCGCTTTATTTATTTGTTGTTAATTTAGACGTAAATCATAAAAGTGATGATATTTTACTCGACGATATTAACGGTGCTAAAAAGTTGGAATGTATTTTTTCATCTTCCCAAAAATCAGATATTATCTGTACTCATAATTCCATTTATTTAGACGCTCTTGCAAAAGGAGAATATAGTATTTACCGTTATCAATATTAACATTGTGAATGTATTCACAATTGATATAACCATAGTAAAATATAACCACAACAACTTATATACTTAACCAAATGATAGACAAAAAAACAGCTTTAGGAACCAAAAAAAGCGCAAGCTTTTGGAATGAAAAATGGGTTGATATTCCTTTTCATGAAGTTGAAAATCCACCTGTTTACAAAGTTTCAAATTATGGTCGTTTGAAAAGTTTTCAAAATGACCCTGTTCAAGGTGACATTATCAATGGCTCTAAAATTCAAGGATATAAATCTTTAAATATCAGAGCAAAAGGAAACAAATCCTTGAATAGATACGTCCATAAATTAGTTGCAGAGTTTTTTGTTGAGAAAAAAAATGAAGAACAAAAATTCGTAATTCATCTCGACCACGATAAACTCAATAATTACTGGGAAAATTTAAAATGGGCGAGTCGAGAAGAAATGACGATTCATAATCGTGACAACCCCGCTGTGAAAGACAGAGTTATTCCGAAACGCACAAAAAATTATAAGCTAACGGAGAGTAAAGTAATTATGATTAAAAAAATGCTTAGGTCTGATAAAAATCGCCTCAAAATGATTGCCAAGCAATTTGGAATTACCCATACTCAGCTCAATAGAATTCGTTCAGGAGAAAATTGGGGGCATGTAAAATTAGAAGATTAATTTAAAAAAGCGGGTTTAGTTGCGTCAATTATTAAACCCGCTTTTTTTAATTTTCCAAAACTTATTGAGTGATAGCTAATCTACTTACTAAAGTCTCCTCTCCTTTCGAATTAGCTGAAAAAATTAAATAAATTCCAGTACTTGCTCTTCTTCCATCCAGCAATCTACCATTCCATACGGCAGTACCTCCACTTGCACGAGTTTCGTAAACCAAATTTCCAGCTGTATCTGTAATTTTCACAAAAGCATTTTCAACCAACCCTTCAATCCCTATTTGCCCATCGTAAGCTGGCCTAACAGGATTCGGGAAAACCTTTACCGTATTTTCCGCTTGGCTACTGGTGCTTTCGGTAGCAGTACCTCTGTAAGAAACTAAACCATTGGCAGTACGGATAAATACATTCCCCTTTGGCTCTAGAGTGATATACTCTATTGCATTTGAAGGCAAAGGTGAATTATTTTCCGTAAAATTTGTAATTAATTCAGTCGCATCTGCATTGAATAAAAAAATCCCATTCAGGGTTCCTATCCATTTTCTATTTCCACCATCTATGCCAATGGCAGTTACGGTTTCATTACCAAGCAAACGCCTTCTTTCAAAAACTGGCGAATATGCATCAAAGCTTTTACCAGAAAAAACCAATGCAGGATTATCAAATACAACAACGCCTCTATCCGTACCAACCCACATTTGCCCGTCTTTATCCAATGCGATAGTTTTAACATTTGTACTAGGTAAATTTCCAAAGCCAACGCCTGTAGTAATAAACTTTTGTTGATTATTAACACTTTTTACAATTATTCCACCAAAACCAGCACTACGTGTCCAAGTATTCCCTTCTGCATCCACCACTATCGAATCTTTTCTTCGTGAATATAATGTATCTAGACTTTCAGGACTATAACTTTTATAACTCCCTTCCAGATTACTTAAAAGTCCATTCTTCTTATCGGCAATCCAAAATTTACCTTGCAAATCAGCTTTTAAAATTTGAGGTGACAAAATTTTACTATCGCTAAGTTTTGTAAAAGTCAGCAATTCTAAATCTAAAATATTCAATTGATTATTCACGAGTAAAAAGTACTTATTAGCTGAAATCTTATCAATGGCTGTTATTCTATCTGAGAGCGATAAAACCCCTGAAAGCTTTCCATTTTGATAAATGGAAAGCTTTCCACTTTCGGAAGCAATCAAAAGGCCATTCTCCGCACCAACAAAAGAACTTTGTTCGGCAGAAAGTGTACTCCAATTACCGTAAAACTGAAGATTAACATTTGTAGCGAATTTGGCTTGACGAATACCAGAAGAGGTAGCCAAAAAGATAGAATCGTTTGTAAAAGCTGTTTTAAATATTTTTATTGAAGTACCATTTTCTCCTAAATTTTGATAAGTTTCTTTAATCTCTTTTTTTCTAATATCTAAAATTACTAATCCAAAATTATAAGCTAGAAAAGCAAAATCGTCTTTAATGATTATATGATTAACAATCTTACTTTCAAGAATAGTACTAGATTCTTTCAATAGTGGAATATTACTAATTTCTGTTGGCTCGAAATCGTTGTTCAGGTGAATCAAATCAATATTCCCAGTTCTGTACGCAGCAATTAAGGTATTTAAAGAAGTAGAATACTCAATTTTTATGATACCATTTTCAGATAAACCATCTATTTTAGAAAGCTTAAAAGCTTCGCTGTTTGTTTTGTCGTAATAAAAAAAGCCGTTTTCGGTTACACAATATATTTTATCATGAACGATGGTAAGGTCACTTGCATTTGAAAAATTAAAGTATGTTTGCCAAGAACCAATCGGTGCTTGTGCAAGAGGCTTCATCAAAAAATTAAAAAAAATTATACAAAAGGAAACTGTTAACCTCATTGAAAAAAAAATCCGACCAATGGATTTTGAAGTCATTTTTTTATTCATCAGCGTCCGAAACAACATAATTTTTGCATTTATAAATGAAAACATTTTCTACATCTCGCCTCGTAGCTATCCGTTTCGCCGAGCATTACTTGTTCTTTCGCAGCTGTTTTTCGGTATGAATAATTTGCAACATCACCGCATACCATACAAACAGCGTGTACCTTAGTAATGTATTCAGCTATGGCCATCAAACTAGGCATAGGGCCGAAGGGATTCCCTTTGAAGTCCATATCTAAACCAGCAACGATAACTCTTTTTCCATTAAAAGCTAAAGAATTTACTATTTCAACGATTCCATCATCAAAAAATTGGGCTTCGTCGATACCTACAACGTCGCAATCACCAACGAGTAATAAGATTTCATGAGAAGAATGTATCGGAGTAGAACGAATAGAGGATGAATTATGGGAAACAATATCTTCGTGATGATATCGAATATCAATAGCAGGTTTAAAAATTTCAACCTTTTGTTTCGCAATTCTGGCTCTGTTGAGCCTCCTAATTAATTCTTCGGTTTTTCCAGAAAACATCGAACCACAGACTACTTCTATCCAGCCTGTTCTTTTCTCGCTTTGCTGATGTTGGTTATGGTAAGGTTCAATAAACACTTGCTTTACTAATTTTGGTTTAACACTTTATCTTTCTGCGAAGATAAAGAATTTAAAATGGTTGAAGTAAAATTATCTTTTAAAGGCTAAAAATTGTAAATTGATTTATAACAAAATAATACAAAAAAGAGCCCAAATAATTGTCTTATTTAAAGATTTTTTGGTATTATTGTGTTCACTAACCAAAATCACTAATATAATATGAAAACTATTAAACAATGGCTCGACGAATATGGAGAGAGCCACCAAAACCCCACGAACAAAACGGTGCATTGGATTTGTGTACCACTCATTTTCTTTAGCTTGCTTGGTTTACTTTACAGTATTAAACTTTCATTTTTTAGTATCGGAAGTATTCAAGGAAACCTTGCTTTAATCGTTTTGATTTTCACAATTGTTTATTACTTCAATTTGTCAAAACCATTATCAGCAGGAATGTTATTATTTTCCTTGATTTGCATTTTGTTTTGCTATTTAATTGAAAACTCAGCTTTTTATCCACTTTGGCAGGTATGTGTTACTATTTTTGTACTATCATGTATAGGGCAATTTTGGGGGCATAAAATAGAGGGGAAAAAACCTTCTTTTCTAAAAGATTTACTTTTTTTGATGATTGGCCCAGCTTGGTTAATGAGCTTCATTTACCAGCGTTTGGGTATAAGTTACTAACATATTTTATACAGCTATTCATATTACACTTCATCGGCACATCCTGTCATCAAAACTTACCATTCATAACATTTTGGAATAAAACAGTATCAAGTAGGTAATATTTGATACTGTTTTTGTATCAGGAGGATACATTGGCACAATCACAAATTTTAACTTAAACAATCAAAACTATGTTAGTAATTATTCTTGGTATGGTCATCTTAGTAGCAGGATTTGCCATCAATACTCCATCACTAACCACAGCACGTTTTTCGAGGCCTGTAAAAGTAATTGGTAGTATCATTATAGTAATTGGCATGCTAAACGCTGGTATAAAACAGATAGATGCAGGAGAAGTTGGCGTACAATCTATTTTTGGAAATGTAAACCCCAATACACTTTCTAGTGGACTAAATTTTGTAAATCCCTTGGCAGAAGTACAAACCTTTGATATAAAAACTCAAAATTATACAATGTCTGCGGTTCATGATGAAGGAAGTAAAAACGGAGATGATGCCATCAGAGTTTTAACTGCCGATGGATTAGAAGTAATTATTGATTTAACGGTTTTGTATAGAATTATTCCTGCGGAAGCGCCAAAAATTCTACAAGAAATTGGTTTAGATTATAATGATAAAGTTGTTAGACCAATCACCCGAACGAAAATCAGGGATAATGCTGTTTATTATGATGCTGTGGCATTATATTCTACTAAAAGAGATGAATTTCAGACAAGAATTTTCAAATCGATTGAAAAAGACTTAGCAGGCAGAGGTTTACTTTTGGAACAATTATTAATCAGAAATATCAACCTACCAACTTCGGTAAAACAAACAATTGAATCGAAAATTAATGCTGAGCAAGAAGCTCAAAAAATGCAATTTGTTTTGCAAAAAGAAAAGCAGGAAGCCGAACGTAAAAGAGTAGAAGCACAAGGAATAGCCGACTATCAAAAAATACTTTCGACAGGCTTAAGTGACAAACAATTACAATATGAAATGATAAAAGCTCAAAAAGAGTTAGCGCTCTCTCCAAATGCTAAAGTAATTATTTTGGGTGGTGGTAAAGGTAACACACCAATAATTTTGGGTGATAAATAATAAAAAAAGCCTGTTTTCTAAATGAAAACAGGCTTTTTTTATTAAGCAAATTTGTTTTTAATTAAAATTGAAAATTAATTTCAATTATTATTTACCTTGACCATTCGACAATAATTGGAAGAATTGATCTAATTTAGGCGTTACGATGATTTCTGTTCTACGGTTTAATTTACGTCCAGCAGAATTTTCATTTGAATCTTTCGGAGCAAATTCAGAACGTCCACCAGCAGTCATACGCTCAGGAGCTACGCTAAATTTATTTTGTAACAAACGTACAACTGAAGTAGCACGTTTTGTACTTAAATCCCAGTTATCTTTCAAGCAATCAGTTGAAATAGGCACACTGTCAGTATGTCCTTCAACTAAAATATCAAGCTCTTTGTGATCGTTAACCACTTTAGCTACTTTTTCTAATACAGTTTCAGCTTTCTGATTAATCACAGCACTACCCGATTGGAAAAGCATTTTATCAGAAATAGAGATGTAAACAACACCTTTTTTAACTTCAACAGTTACATCGTCATCGTTAACATCAGCTAATGAACGTTTCAAAGTCATAACCAAAGCTAAGTTCAAAGAATCTTTACGTTGAACAGAAGAATTCAAATCTTTGATGTATTTACTTTGGTCATTTAATGTTTCTAAAGATTTCTTGATACTTTCAGCACCTGCTTTACTAACTACAGAAAGGTCAGACATTCTATCTAACAAGTTTGTATTAGTTTTTTTCAAGTAATCGATTTGATCCTCTAAACCTTTTAACTGCTTTAATTTAGCTTGGAGTTCGCTGTCTTTAGATTTTAAATCAGCCTCTAAACTTGCTCTTGTTTTATCGCAGTCATTTAAATCGGCTTTAGCTTTTGCCAAAGAACTTTCTGTGCTTGCTTTAAAGTTAGCGTATTCGGCTTGAGCAGCTGTTAGTTTTTTCTTGCTCACACACGATGCCATGATTACTATTGATGAGGCAAACAAAATTAATTTTTTCATACTTTTTTAGTTTTTATGCTAATTGCTTAATAAAATTTGAAACGAAAATACTATAAAAAAATTACATAATTATCATGATTTGTCTTTACTTACGGCTCAAAAAAACATAAAACAAGTCATTTTTGAATGATTTTGTTTTGCATATTAAAATAAGTCAATACTAGATTTGATTAGTTCAAAATATTTTTCTACGCTGGAGTATCATGAATATTTTTGATTATAGTAATACCTATTCCATCGAAATAAATTACAAAATGCTGATTCAGTCAACATAATACTTTCTAGAACCACAATAGTAACAAAAATCTGCTGAGAAATATTCTTCAAAGTCAGAATAATAGAAAAGCGGTTATTTCTTTTCTGAAACAACCGCTTTTCTAATAATAAACATCAAAAATTATGCTACAGTAGCGCTCATCACTTCTGTTTGCTTACGGATTGATTCTAAGTGAACCAATTTGAATAATTCTTCAACAAATTCAGAATATAAACCTAAACCACTTGCTTGTTTAGCACGATCGGCGTGAAGCTGTTTCCAACGATCTAGCTGTAAAACAGCTACGTTGTTATCACGTTTATATTCTCCTAGTTTTTCAACGATAGCCATACGTGCCGCCAATACTTCCATTAATTCACGGTCGATATTATCAATTTTTGCACGCATTGCTGCTAATTCATCAGTAAACTCTGAGCCATAATTAGCCTGACGTACTTCTAATTCACGCAACATTGTTCCTAAAGCTTCAGGAGTTAACTGCTGAGAAGCATCAGACCATGCAGCATCTGGGTCACGGTGAGTTTCGATAATCATCCCGTCATAATTCAAGTCAAGAATTCTCTGAGATAATTCCATCAATAAAGAACGCTTTCCTGCCATGTGCGAAGGGTCACCAATAATCGGTAATTGAGGGAACAAACGTTTCATCTCAACAGCCATTTGCCACATCGGAGAATTACGATATTTTGTTTCTTGTGCATTAGAAAAACCACGGTGAATAGCACCAAGTTTTTTAATACCAGAACCTTGCAAACGTTCAAAAGCACCAACCCAAAGTGCTAAGTCTGGGTTAACCGGATTTTTAACTAACACAGGAATATCAACACCCTTCAGAGCATCTGCCAAATCTTGTACGTTAAAAGGGTTAACTGTTGTTCTTGCACCAATCCATAATACATCTACTCCATATTTAAGAGCTAACTCGATGTGTTCTGGTGTTGCTACTTCGATAGCCAACGGTAGTCCAGTTTGTTTTTTTGCTTCAACAAGCCATTTTAAAGCTGGTTCTCCCATTCCTTCAAAACTTCCTGGACGAGTGCGTGGTTTCCACACACCTGCACGCATGATATGGGCATATCCTTCTGCTTTAATTCTATTTGCAGTCTCCAATACTTGTTCTTCCGTCTCGGCTGAACATGGACCTGCGATAATCAAGGGTTTGCCGTCAGTTTTAATCCATTCCTGCATCGGCACTACATCTAAATTTGCGTTCATTTGGCAAACAGTATTAAGTAAAATCAATTACAATTATCGGTACTCTGTCAATCTTTCCCCAAAGTTATGCTGAGCTTTGTTTGTAAATTGATTTTTGCAAAAAAAGTAATCAACAAATTTTCAAAACATTATTTTGTAAAAAACAGTATTTACATCAGTAAAAATTCATCTAATATTGTAAAGAGTTCTTAGATATTATTTAAACTAGCAGTATCTAGGATTGATTGAATATTAGTCTGAAAAATTTAATCTGATAAAATTTGTTTTTGTATTATTCTAATATGCTATATTTGCACGTTTTAGTAAAACAACTGACGACGCTCTAAATCATATTAAACTGATTATCAATCAATAAATTA
>JACCDS011288181.1_pt1 | contig 19156 bp, 18 predicted proteins | sample 7446441 | NCBI WGS metagenome assembly JACCDS01 (sample SAMN15323445, study PRJNA562643) | freshwater metagenome | isolation source: river surface water | place: USA:Blue River Watershed | collected 2017-08-17
GAGTGATTACGCACAACCAGTGAATATCGGCAACCCCAATGAAATTAGCTTGAAGGATTTTGCAGAAGAAGTGTTCAAACTAACAGGATCCACAGTAAAGATCGTCTACAAACCATTGCCGGTGGATGATCCAAAGCAAAGACAACCAGATATTACCAAAGCAAGAACTATATTAGGATGGGAGCCAAAAGTGAATCGTGCCGAAGGTTTAAAACTGACTTACAATTACTTTAAAGCATTACCACCAAGCGAGTGGACAAAACCTCCTAAAGAATTTAATTAAATACAAATATGAAGAAAGCATTAATTACAGGTATTACAGGTCAAGATGGAGCTTACTTAGCGGAATTTTTATTAAAAAAAGGCTACGAAGTACATGGAATAAAAAGAAGATCATCTTTATTTAATACCCAAAGAATAGATCATATTTATGAAGATCCACATATTCCAGATAGACATTTACAATTACATTACGGGGACTTAACAGATAGTACGAATTTGATTCGAATTATACAAGAAGTTCAACCAAATGAAATTTACAATTTGGCTGCTATGAGTCATGTGCATGTAAGTTTTGAAGAACCGGAATACACAGCGAATGCAGATGGTATAGGCACATTAAGAATTTTAGAAGCTGTTCGTTTATTAGGCTTAACTAAGAAAACAAAAATATATCAAGCATCCACTTCAGAACTATACGGTTTAGTACAAGCAGTTCCTCAATCAGAAAGTACTCCTTTCTATCCTCGTTCACCCTATGCAGTTGCAAAATTGTATGCCTACTGGATTACGGTAAACTATAGAGAAGCGTATAATATTTTTGCTTGTAATGGTATTTTGTTTAATCATGAATCACCACAAAGAGGGGAAACATTTGTTACAAGAAAAATTACAAGGGCAACAGCAAGGATTGCATTAGGAATAGATAGTTGTTTATATTTGGGGAATTTAGATGCTAAAAGAGATTGGGGACATGCTAAAGACTATGTTGAAGGAATGTATTTAATCTTACAACAAGAAAAACCTGAGGATTTTGTTTTAGCAACTGGGATTACAACAACAATTCGCGATTTTGTAAAAATGAGTTTTGCAGAGTTGGGAATTGAATTAGGATTTAGGGGAAAGATGGAAGCAGAGGAGGCTTATGTTGTAAAAAATTCTGGTGAATACAAAGTAGAAGTAGGCAAAATAGTTGTTAAAGTAGATCCTAAATATTATAGACCAACGGAAGTTGATTTGTTAATTGGAGATCCAACAAAAGCGATGACCAAGTTAGGATGGAAACCTAAATTTGATTTAGCTGCACTTGTTAAAGAAATGGTTGCTAGCGATGTTGCTTTATTTAAGAAAGAATTGTATATCAAGCAAAGTGGATTATAAGGATGAAACAAACTGATAAAATATATATTGCCGGGCATAGAGGAATGGTGGGTTCAAGTTTGGAACGTAAATTAAGAAAAGAAGGATTTAATAATATAATTACTAGAACATCTACAGAGTTAGATTTAAGAAATCAACAGGCGGTGAATCATTTCTTTGAAAAAGAAAAACCGGCATATGTTATACTTGCTGCCGCTAAAGTTGGAGGCATACATGCCAACAATACATATAGAGCAGAATTTGTATATGATAACTTAATGATTGAAGCAAATGTTATTCATGCAGCGTATTTAAATAAAGTTACAAAGTTGTTATTTTTGGGGTCTTCATGTATATATCCTAGAATGGCACCACAGCCATTAAAGGAAGAATATTTACTAAGTGGATATTTAGAGCCAACAAATCAACCATATGCGATAGCAAAAATTGCTGGAATTGAAATGTGTGAAAGTTATAGAGCACAGTATGGTTGTAATTTTATTTCTGCGATGCCTACTAATTTGTATGGCACGAATGATAATTATCATCCAGAGAATTCGCATGTGCTACCGGCGTTGATAAGAAAAATTGTTTTAGCAAAAAAAAATAACCAACCAACTATAACCATATGGGGTACTGGGACACCAAAAAGAGAGTTTTTGCATGTTGATGATTTGGCAGACGCTTGTTATTTTTTATTACAAAAATATAATCAGGGAGGTGTTATAAATATTGGCCATGGGAAAGATATATCAATTAAAGAATTAGCTAAATTAGTTATTAAAGAGGTTGGTTATAAGGGTAAATTTGTTTTTGATACAACAAAACCAGATGGAACACTATATAAATTGTTAAGTACAAATAAAATAAATGATCTTGGCTGGTATCCCAATATTGAATTAGAACAGGGACTTAAATCTACTATTTATGATTTTATTAAGAGTTTAAATAACGATGAATAAATCCGAAAAAGTATTAGTTACTGGAGCAGATGGTTTTATCGGCTCACATCTAACAGAATTATTATTAAATTCAGGATATAACGTACGTGCTTTTATATGTTATAATTCCTTTAATTCATATGGATGGCTTGATACATTACCAATTGAAACAAAAAAAAAGATTGACTTTTTTTCAGGTGACATAAGAGACCCAAATGGAGTAAAAGAAGCAATGAAGGGTATTGAAATTGTATATCATCTAGCCGCATTGATTGCAATACCTTTTAGTTATCACTCACCTGATTCTTATATAGATACAAATGTAAGGGGAACATTAAATGTTATACAAGCAGCAAGAGATAATAACATAAAAAGAATACTTGTAACTTCAACCTCCGAAGTATATGGTACAGCTCAATTTGTTCCTATCACAGAGTTGCATCCAAAGCAGCCACAGTCGCCTTATTCAGCTTCTAAGATTGGAGCTGATGCTATTGCTGATTCTTTTTATAGATCATTCGAATTGCCAATAACAATAGTTAGGCCATTTAATACTTTTGGTCCTAGACAATCTGCTAGAGCTGTAATACCAACTATTATTTCCCAATTATTAAATGGGGCTGAAGAAATTAAACTTGGCGATATTACTCCAACAAGAGACTTATTATTTGTAAAAGACACAATAAATGCGTTTATAAAAATAGCTCAATGTGACGAACTAATTGGACATGAAGTTAATATAGCTACTCAGAGTGAAATTTCTGTTGGGGATTTGGCTCAACATTTAATTAACTGCATCAACCCAAGTGCTAAAATCATTACAGATTCTTTAAGGTTACGACCGGCGAAATCAGAAGTTTTTAGGTTGTTTGGATCAAATGAGAAATTGAAATCATTTACTGATTGGAGACAGAACTATAGTCTTGAAGACGGCATAAAGGAAACAATTGAATGGTTTTCAAAAAAGGAAAATTTGGAACAATACAAATATGATATTTATAATATCTAGTTTTTCGGAAGTTATTGATTTCATCATTAATTTCTAATGAAGATGAATAAAATATTGCAACTTCTAATGGATTTATAGTACTTAAGTTTGCTGATTTTTGGCATTCAAACATATACAAGTTGGTTTTTTGCTTATGGGATCGATTTGAAATCAGTGCAGCAGTGCAAGCGGGTATACCTTACGAATTAAAATTTCCGCAAATTCATGGAGGAGAATGTATAATTGAATCTATTGATAATGTATGTAGACATCAAATTAGGCATGTCTCTATTTCACATTTTACAGCAACTGATTTATATAGCAATAAAGTAAGCACATTAATTGGCTTGTCTCTTAATGTACACAGGGGTGGCTCATTAAGTTTGGATAAAATTGAAAATTTTTAACATATTGAAAATGAGATATTATCAAAAGGCAAATGGGCTGATTACATCACAGGCGCAAATCCTTTTGTCTGCAGGAAACTAATTTGAAAAGAAAAACCAGTTTGTTAATGAGAAATGGTAAGCAGATTTTGCTTACTTAAAAATCATAGGCTTGGACTGGTATTACCTGAATGCCAAATTGGGTGAGTGCAGTCGCTAAATAGTTCCTAAGTAGCTTTGTGAAACAATAAATGAAGCCAATATATAAAAACTCTTTACAAAACCAATTAATTAGAAGCAATGCTAAGACGTCTGCCAGATAAGCCATTTTATAATTTTGTAATTTCCCAATTGATAAGTCTAAAATTTTCAATACTCGATTTTTTTTTATTAAGGATTTCTCGTTTAGGAATTGGGAGGAATTATATACCTGGTCTTGTCTCTGTATTAATTCCTACCTATAATAGAAAAAATATTTTATTTGAAAGAGCAATAAAATCAGTATTAAATCAAACTTATCAAAACTTTGAAGTTATTATTGTCGATGACGGGTCAAGTGATGGAACATATGACAAGCTAATCGAATTTAATCACCCAAAAATCAAAGTAATTAAAAATTCAAGAAGTAAATACCGTTATCCAAATAAGGCAATTTATCATTGGTTTACTGGAGGAGTTTCTGCTTTAAATCGGGGTCTTAAATATTGTAAAGGTCAATATATAGCAAGGATTGACGATGATGATATTTGGACAGAAGATCATATTGAAAAATTACTTTCATTTCTAGTGAAAAATCAATATGAATTTGTTTATAGCCACTTAAAAGCTAAAATGACTGCAACAGGTAATGAGGAAATTCTTACTAACTACCCAGACCCACTAGGGAATACTTGTACTTGGTTTTTTAAGTCATATCTAAAACACTTTAAATTAAACATTCATTGTTGGAGAAAGGCAAAAAATAGAGTTTTTGATGTGGATGTCCACGATAGGTATTTTAAGGCTGGTGTAAGAATTGGGTATCTAAATGAAGTAACAGCAATATATTTGCCTAGGCCAGATGAAAAATTTGCAGGCTCAAAAGCTTATATAACAAATGCAGAAGAAATCGAATTAAAACATTCAAAACAACAAGAAAATGGCACAAAAAGATAAAAAATACCTTAGTACATCAAAACATTATTTATCACAAAAATTTTGGAGATTTTTGAGGCACATAATACCATTAAGATTATGGAATATTCTTTATACAAAAAGACAAAAATTAATTCTTAATGATTTAAAAAAACAATTAGAGGGTGCTCTACTCAAAGTCAGAAAAATCGATTCTGTAAATTTAAATGAATCATCCACCTCTAAATTTAAAGATGCCATATATAATAGGAGTGATAATCTATTATTAGAAATTACTAAATTAAAGACTTTGTTTAATAGTTTCGAAAGTGATAAGTCGATTCTACATAATTATAATTATTTATATGCAGTATTATTTTTTAACATTAAAAATAACAAAAATGATATATTGGAAGTTGGAACCTATAAGGGAGCGTCTCTAAAATCATGGAAGGCCTACTTTCCACAATCAAGTATTTATGGAATTGATATTGATCCAGACACTGTTTTTGAAGAAGATAGAATAAAAACCATGATAGCCGACCAAAATAATTTAGATTCCTTATCAATTGTAAATTCGTTGTGGAAACAGAAATACGATGTGATTATTGACGATGGATGGCATCAGCCTGAAGCGTCTGTTTACACAATGATTGCATTTATTTCACAATTGAAACAAAATGGAATTTATGTTTTAGAAGATATCGATCAAGAGAAGTATAGGAAATTTTATGGAGAACTTGCAGTAATTTTCAGAAAGTTTGGGTATTATTCAGAATATATCGATTTGCCTAAAATAGTCCCTCCGACAAATTCGGGATATAATTATGGAGTTTTAATAATTGAAAATATATAAATGTCTATAAATAAAATTGCAATTGTAGGGGCTGGGATATTTGGATGTTCAATAGCTCTAGAACTTGATAAAGATGGCTATGAAATTGTTCTTTTTGAAAAAGAAGAAGACATTATGCTTATGGCTACAAAAAATAATCATAATAGAATTCATTATGGCTATCATTATCCTAGAAGTTTGGAAACGACAAAACAAAGTTTGGATGGCTTATTATCTTTTTTAGCAAACTTTTCTGAATGTATGTCATTTGGGTTTAAAAATTATTATGCAATTGCAAAAGAGAATAGCTGTACTTCACCATCACAATTTAAAGAATTCTGTAAAGAGGCAGGTATAAGTTACAAAATTGAATATCCAGATAGATCAATAATGAATCCAGAAATGATAGCAGAATCTTACCTGGTGGAAGAACCTGTTTATGATTGGGCTAAACTGCAATCTGTAGTAAAGAAAAAAATATCTAAAAGCAATATTGAACTACGATTACAATCAGATTTCTTAAAGTCCACTGAGAGCTTTGATTTTGTAATTAACTGTACTTATTCAAACATTAATGAGTTGAATAAATATATGAATGTTTATGACCAGAGTTTTATAATGCAAGATGTATTGATACCGATTTTCGAATCTAATATTGAAAAAACTGGACTTACAGTAATGGATGGTCCATTTTGTAGTGTAATGCCTAAAGGGTTTGAAGAAAAAAAATTCCTTCTTTATCATGCCAAATATAGTATTATGGAAGAATCTATCTCTGGCGAACTTACGAAGAATGCTGATATAACCTCTAATACAGATATCATAATTAAAGATGCGATTGAATTTTTCCCTTTTCTGAAGGATTCAAAATTTGAAGGCTATTGGAGAACAAATCGCGTCATTCCAATAACTAATAATGACCAAAGGCTCACTGAAATCATTACTTATAAAAAGAACCCCAATTTCATTACCGTTTTTTCAGGAAAAGTAACAACAGCAGTCAAGATTGCCAAACAAATTAAAGTAGGTCTACATACGGGTTACTTTAACTCTCATATATATTTATGATTAAAACAGGGCTGATTGGTAAAGGCTATTGGGGCAAAATAATAGGTGATAAGCTGGACATGTTATCAGATAAAATATTTGTCCAAGATAAATCGAATTATGACCCTGAAGAATTTGAAAAAGTAGAATGGATTTTTATTGTAACACCGGCCGAAACACATTTTAATTTAGCAAAAACGGCTATAGAAAAAGGAGTTAATGTATTTATAGAAAAGCCTTTTTGTTCAAATGCAAATCAAGCCCGTCAACTAATCGCACTAGCAAAGAAAAATCGGGTTCGTATTTGTGTTGACAATGTCTTCTTGTATAGGAGTGAATTGTTAGGTTTAATTCCAGGTCAGTATAAAAATATAAAATTTTCTTGGCATAAGAATGGTCCTTTTAATGACACACTGTTTAATGATTTATTATATCATGATTTATATTTATTGATATTCCTACTAGGAGTCAAGAAAATTTCAGATGTAGTTGTTTTTCACAATGAAAAAGACATTTTTCTTTTTTCTTTTTTTTATGGTGAATGTAAAATCATAATTGATTATAACAGGACTGTCGAAGGAATTAAAGAGAAAATTATACATGCGGATGGTATTTTAATAAAATTTTCTGGAATAATAGGAGAAGACCCGCTAAAAAAAGTTATTTCTGACTGCATTAATAATAAAACCAATTTTGAATTAAACAATGAAATAAATCTCATTGCAATGGAGCTTCTTGATATACTAAATTCCGAAGTTAAATTTACAAATACCCAATAACGCAAAATTTATTTTCTACCTCTAAGAAATTCAAATAAAAAATATACTATGAACGGAAATGCAGACTCTGGAAGACGAATGATTGTCAAGCATTCCAGTCATTATGTAAGCTCTTCATTGGTTGGACAGGGTATAGGATTCCTTAGAGCAATATTAATGCCAGTGCTTTTTACTCCTAGCCAACTAGGTATTTGGAATTTTATGAATCTTATTTTAAGTTATACTCCACATACTCAACTAGGACTGATGCATGGGTTAAATAAAGGAATTCCTTTAATGAGAGGTGTAGGTAATGAAAAAGCCGCAGCTGACATCAAAAATAGTGTATACTGGGCTAATGTATTTTTAAGTATCATTGCATTTATTGGTGTTTATATATTTTCATTCTTTGTAGCAGATGCGTATAAGTTTCCTCTAAGAATTCTTTCCGTGCTTGTGTCAGTTCAGATGTTTTATTATTATTATTATTCTTTGCATCGTTCAAATTCCAAGTTTATTATTGTCAGTAACGGTATCTTTTTGACCTCAATTTCATCCACTATTTTTGTAGTTGCATTAGCATATGCTTTTACTAATCCAATTTTGGGAGGGTTAATTGGATCAGGAGTATCATCTTTAATTGTTTTGCTTTATTGGATCAGAAAAAGTAGTTATACTTTTACTTTTAAGGTTAATTGGGTAACGATTAAGAAATGTTTTATCATGGGCATCCCAATACTTGCAATTGGAATATTAGATTCCTTGACGTATAGTATTGACCGTATGTTTATAGCGGTTTATATGAATGAGACACAGCTTGGGTATTATGCATTAGGGATAATGATTAGTGGGATTTTGAGTGTCATTCCCGGATCGGTGGCAAGTGTTTTATATACAACGATGTTAGAGCGATTTGCTGTTCGCCATGAACCAAAGGATGTAAAAAGTCTGTTAGTTGGACCGATGCGTGTAATTTGGGCTTTAATGACTATTATAATTAGTATCATTATAGTTGCTTTACCTGCACTGATTCACCTCTTGATACCTAAATATTCCCCTTCAATACCAATAGTACAAATGTTGATATTTGGCTCTTTCTTTATGTCAACATCTCTTTTGCCAGGCCAGTTTTTAATTGCAGTCAATAAACAAAAATTTCTGATTGTAACTCAAATAATTACTTGCTTCTTGGTATTATTTATTAATATGCTGCTGATTCATTTTGGGTTTGGATTGAAGGGTATAGCAGTAGGCACTATATTTGGGTACTTTGTATATGGTGTTGGTTACACCTGCCTTGCGCTTAAGTTGGTAGTTGAAAACCATAGAGAAATTATTAAATATGTTGTATGGCAGGTATTCCCCTTCATTATGTTGCTGTTAACTTACCTAATACTGAATATTTTTTTTCCATATCAGGGTACTGAATCGAATTATATTCTTTGGGCAATTTTTAAGATAATTATACTTGTATCTTCTCTATGTGTATACCTGTGGATTGTAAACACGGATGGATTAGTGATTGATTTTGTTAAAACAGAACTATTAAAACAAATTAATCGCTTTTTAAATCTAAGAATTTCAAATTAATAAACCAAGATGCAAAATTATATGCTTCCTTTGGCCATCTGTGGCATGGGTCGTTTTGTAACACGTCGTATACTTCCGGCATTGAGTAATGTTGTAAATGTAAAACTAACAGCTGTTATAGTGAGATCAGGTCTATTTGATGAGGGTATACCTGCTGATGTTAGTAGATTTACTTCTTTGGAAAACTACCTTGCCAGTAGCCCAGTTGGTGCAATATATATCGCTACTCCAAATTATCTTCACGCTATTCAGTCTGTCCAAAGCCTAAATGCGGGGCTACACGTTATATGCGAAAAACCAATGGCAATAAGTAAAGCTGATTGTGATAATATGATAAGTGTGGCCAGAAATTCTGGGTTGCATTTACAGATTGGTCATCAATTAAGGTACTCTCCTGCATTAATACTTGCCAGATCCTGGATTCAAAATAACTTTATTGGAAAATTAAAGACCATTCAGATTAAATTTCATTATAATTTACCTTTAAGTGCCAGGTTATGGGCTTATCAGTTTGATATTTCAGGAGGAGGATGTTTAATGGATGCTGGTATTCATGGAATTGATGCAATACGTTTTCTTACAGGAGGAGGTAATACTCAGATACTTTCCTTTAATACAGATCGAAAACTAAATAAAGATGGGATTGAGAGAGAAGCAGTTTGTAGTTTTATAATGGGTGGGATTAATTGTAGTTTAAATATTAATGCTACAGATTCATATTCGACAATATTAAAAATCTCAGGAACGGATGGTGAAATTCTGGTAAATGATTTCGCCGCTTCTTGGGGATATGTAAAATTAAAATTAACTCGGAAAGACAGTGATACAAAAGTTATTGAAGAAACGGTTGACGTATCATCTATTTATGTTGACCAAATGAAGGATTTTGCTAATAAAATATTAAATGCAAAATTTGACAGCTCCTCTTCTGTTGAAGCTGCAGAAAATGTCAAATTTATTCAAGAGCTGTATCAATTTGAGTAATTTTTTTGAAACTTTAACTGTTTTAAAATGAAATAAATATATTTATATTGCAACATCTTTAGATTTCTAATTTTATCAATTACAAACAATTAATATGATTCTTAAAAACTGCAGAATTTGCCACGGAAATAGTTTACAACATTATCTTAATCTTGGCTTTACTCCTCCTGCCGATTCTTTTATTCGTGAACAAGGTTTGCAACAGCCAGAAACTTACTACCCTTTGGAGGTTTTTCTTTGCAATGATTGCGGAATGTCTCAGTTAGGGTATACCGTTCCTCCAGATATTTTATACCAACATGACTATCCTTATGAATCTTCGACTACACGTGCAGGAAGAGCTCATTTTTTTAGTTTTGCATCTTCCGTTGTAAAAAAATTTGGACTAACTTCTAAAGATCTTGCAATTGATGTTGGAAGTAATGTAGGTGTATTATTAGATGGTTTTAAAACTAATGGGTGTCGTGTATTGGGTATTGAACCATCTGCTAATATATCAGCCACTGCAATCGCGCGTGGTATTGATACTTTAAACGATTTTATAAGTCCAAAACTCGCTACTAATTTAGTTGTTAGTCACGGCAAGGCGTCAGTCGTAACAGCTACAAATGTATTTGCTCATATTGATGATTTAGATGCGTTTGTTGAGTCAATTGATATTTTACTCAACAAAAAAGGAGTATTAGTAATTGAAGCCCCTCATTTTTTAAAATTGATTAAAAATATCGAGTATGATACTATCTATCATGAGCACCTCTTATATATCTCTGTACGTCCGTTAAATAAGCTTTTTAATCGTTTCGGATTTGAAGTTTTTGACGTCGAGGAAATTGGGATTCACGGTGGGTCCATTAGAATTTATGTTTGTCGATTAGGCACTTTTCCAACTACCCAGGCTTTAACTGATATTATCAAAACAGAAGAGGATAATAAAATTTTTGATTTTGAACGTTTGGTTGAATTTAGTACTCAAGTTGCAGAACATAGGGTTAAGCTTATAACTCTATTAAACTCTCTTAAAGCAAGCGGTGCTACTCTTGCTGGTGTTAGCGCCCCAGCAAAGGGAATGACATTGCTTAATTATTGTCATATAGGCCCTGAGTTACTTGATTTTATGACGGAAAAATCAAAATTGAAAATCGGATTATATACACCTGGAACACATATACCTATAAAGCCAGATGAAACACTTATTGAGAAGCAACCAGATTATGCATTACTTTTAGCTTGGAATTTTGCAGAAGAAATAATTGAAAATCTAAAAGAATATCGTGAAAAGGGAGGAAAATTTATTATTCCTATCCCAGAGCCACGAATTGTTTAAATTCAAAACTCAAAACAAAGTTTATGATTATTCATTCTCTAAAAGCTGCTTTTCAGGACGAGCGAGGTATTATTACCGATATCCTTCAGCATACCCCTGTAGACAGTATCACTATGATTACTTGTGTTAAAGGTTCAATTAGGGGGAATCATTATCATAAAGAATCAATTCAATACTCATATGTAATATCAGGAAAGATTCGTGCTTATACTCAATTCCCCAATGAAAAAGTAGAATCTGAAATAATTTCTGAAGGAGATTTGTTGGAATCCCCGCCATTTGAAAGACATGCATTGCATGCTGAAGAAGATTCAGTATTAATGATTATTACACGTGGCCCAAGAGGTGGAAAGGGTTACGAGGATGATACATTTCGAGTTTCACCATTGCACTTGGAATATATTTCAAAAGTATAACTATTGATGAGTAATGTTATTGTTGAACTTGAAAGTTCTGTTTCAATTACAAAAAAATGGGGTGCTCTAAAGCTTCCTAATGGAAAGACATTAAACGAGCATTTCACATTGGATGATATGCCATTTTGGGAAATAATGAGTCCGTATATTGCATTATATGAAGTGCCACAAGTTTTATCTAATACTGCAAATAAAAACACTGTTCTAAGTTTTTTTAGACCCAAAATTGCCCTTGCAAAACGAAATGTATTAAACCGAATTAAATCATTCAAAGAAAGGCGAAACATTAACAATTCATGCCCTGATGAATCTGTGTTCCTCTTTTTGGGCTTTAGTGATTATATGTATCGAGATGTTCTTGCCCCGGTTGCAGAGTGTTTAATTAATGAAAAGGGAGTATCATGTCTAATCCTTCACGATGGGTCTAAAAATCAATCTACAAGTTCCTCTATACTTAATTCGCAATCTATATGGAAACATAGAGATAAGGAAGTCGAGGTAGAAATTAAGTACTTACAAAAGCAGCTTAGAAAAGCTGTTAGGGAATTTCAAGAAATGAATATTTATCATGAAATGATTAATGATGTTAATTATACATCATTGTCTAAAATAAAGAATGTATTTAATTGGCTCTTCTCATTTCATTTTCCATTGATGGCTCCTCAGGTTGTAATTGCCCGCCATTTATTTAAACGTTATCCTGTTTCCCTCATTTTTTCTCCTGATTTACCTGACCCACGAGTTAGAGTTTATGCTCTATTGAGTCGGCAGTTAAACATACCACTCTTTGAAGTTCAATTCGGTCCTAATGGTGACGAGGGGGTTGAATGGAGATTTAGCATTGCGGATAGAATAGCGACTTGGGGTAAAAATACCTACCTAAAATTATTGAAACATGGAGTGAATAATGATATAATTTCTATTACAGGAACACCTAGACATGACTATATGGCTAAGGGGATTTCCAAGCTAGAAATATTGGAAATACGCAAACTGCTTGGAATTCCTGAAAGTGTTAAAATGATATTATGCGCTTCAACCTATCAACAAAAGGAGTATGATTCATTATCTGATCCTGGGCTTCTTATTTCAATGAAAAAAGCTGTTTTTGAGGCTGCTGATCAAATTGATGGTCTAGTATTAGTAGTTAAGCCACATCCATTAGAAAATGTGGGTGAGACCAAAAAAATAATTGGTAAGTATAGAAATATCGTATTTGTAGATTCAAAAATGGATATTAGGTTGCTTATAAAAACTTGCGATGCTTTTGTAGGATTTGGAACAACTGCAACAGTTGATTCACTCATTGCACAAAAACTTACTATCTGCCCTTCATTTCCAGGCTGGATTTGGAATGATATGTTTGTTGAAAGCAATGCTACAATTGTCCCAAGAACCCCAGGTGAAATAGTTTCAGCTTTTCGAAAAGTAGCAAATGGTACTAGTGAAGAGGTAATTGCTCAACTCCAATTCGCTAGGCAAAAGTTCTTAGAAGATTTGGCTTTTAAATGCGATGGGAATGCTTCCGAGAGAATTGCGTTAATTGCAGTGGAGTTAGCCAATAAAAACTAGTTTTGCCAATCTGTATTCATTATTCTCAAAAAATCAAAATATGCGCGTAGCATTTTTTCATAACCTTCCTTCAGGAGGCGCAAAAAGATGTGCGCATGAATTGATAAATCTTCTATCAAAAAAACATGAGATTGATTTGTTTATTTTTGATAAGCATGCTGAAGATTTTCTTGATATTCGTTCGTTTGTGAATAAAACTGTTCTTGTACCCGGAGGGGAGACAAATAGTGGAAAAGGATTTAGACGATTAATTTCTTTGAAAATAGTTAAATCAGCTTCAAAAAAGACTGCCGAAATTATTAATCTTGGTAATTATGATCTTGCGTTAATTATGCAATGCAAAGTTGTAAACAGTCCTTTTGTACTCCGGTACTTAAAAATACCGTCCCTTTACTTTTGTCACGAGCCACTTGCAAAGATATTAGAACCCCATTATCGTAATAATGACCAAGATGGGTTTCTAGGACCTCTAAAAAAAATATTTCTTAGGTGGGTAATATCAATTGACAAGTATAATGCTTTAAAAGCAACTCAAATTTGTACAAGCTCTCTATATTGTATTGAAAATATTTATAGAAATTACGGTATTTATGCAAGTTTAAATTACTTGGGTGTAAATACTCAAAGTTTTGCACCCAAGTATCTTGAACGATTGCCTGTCATTCTTTTAGTTGGGGCATTAAATGCTGCTAAAGGTCAGGATTTTCTAATTGAGAGCGTAGGGACAATGAAAATCAAACCAGAAGTAATCTTTATCTATAATTTTAGTTATGGAAATTTAGAATTTAAAAAGCAGCTTATTAATCGGGCAAAACAACTTGGGGTTTCTGTCACTTTCAATAGTATGGTAAATGATCAAGAGTTAGTGTCTACTTATAACCAAGTATCACTTACTGTGTTTCCAAGTCGTTTAGAGCCTCTTGGTCTAGTCCCGCTCGAGTCTATGGCTTGTGGCACACCTGTTATAGGAATTGCAGAAGGTGGAATGCGGGAAACAATACAAGATGGAGAAAACGGGTTTCTTACAGAAAGAGACCCAATCGAATTTGGGAAAGCTATTACTAAACTTCTGAGTGACAAATTACTTTGGAAATCAATGAGTGACATGGGGGTAAAAAGGGTAGCTGAGAGATGGTCATGGGAACAATCTTGTGATAAGTTAGAGAGTAATATTAATAGAACTATAAATAAATATAGGTGTTTGAATATATAAACTTAAATTATCAAACCCTCTTAAGATGCTACTAGTTATAATAATATTTTCATTAATATTTGTAATTGGAAGTGTAGTTAAAATGGCAATTAAACCTTCAGTAACTTTAAATGCGTTAGCATTTGTTGTTTCTGTAGTGGGTATAAATATTCATGTCGGAGTAACTTTTTATTTTTCTAGGGTTGTACTTATTCTTTTTTTTGTTTCGCTGCTGTTAAATAAATTTAAATCTAATATTAAGCCTATTTGGTTTCAAATTCCTTTATTAAGCATGTTTATGCAATTGATTTCTGTTTTACTTTCAGATCGTATTTCAGAGGGACTTCGACAATTGTTCATTTATTTAAGCTTGTTTACGCTTTTTTTAACAATTATAATCATTGGTAAAGATTCAAAAATTATTACAAAAGCTATAACATATTATCTTATCATGGGCATTATACAGGGTTTATATGGAATGTATCAAGTGATAGGAGGTGTCAAGGGTTGGCCAACGTATCAAACTCTAATGGCAGGCATCCCAATGGCTAATGACAGGACAGTGGACGGATATTTTTATACAGGGGCATACTCTGCATTTCGTGCCATTGGTTTTTTTTCTTCGGATGTTAGTCATTATGCGGGCTATATGGCTGGGGTTTTAATAATATCTTTATCAATGATAGCAAATAATAAAAAACAAATCTTTCCATACTTAGTTTTCTTTGTTGGTATTGCCGGATTATTGTTTTCTCTGTCTAGGAGTGGTATTATTTCATTTTTGTTATTTGGGATTCCCAGTTTGTTCTTTTGTTTAAGAAAAGCGGACATTGTTACAAAAATTAAAATTAAATCCTCACTATTAGCTTTATTAACCATTCTAGTAATAGGAGGAATTTGCATAAAATATTTTAATAACAATGATGATGTTCAGAATCCTTTTGTAATTCTTACATCAAGATTTGAAAATATTCTTGACGCTAGTAGTTCACAAAGTGAATCCATGTCTGACCACTTGTTTACACGACAATTAGGGTTAGATGCATTTATGACAAGTCCAATTTTTGGAGTTGGACTTGGTGTCAATGCTACTCCTTGGTACTCTGAAAGGTCACACGCCTTTTGGGCGGGATCTCATTCCTATCATTTAGATATGTTAGGTCAGATAGGTTTAGTTGGGTTATTATTCGAGTGGTTGTTAATGGGATTTGTTATTTGGTATATGTTCAACGGCCTAAAAGTTAAAGATGCTTCAAAATTTAATAAGGCAATGTTGTGTGGTTTGTTATCAACATATATGACTATTATTTTGGGAAATTTTTTATATTACTACTATTTAAATGATTTTGTTTGGTTTATAATGGGTTCAGGTGTAGCCCTTAGTCATTCAATAGTCCAAGAGAATAAATTATTGGTATATGAAAATATTAATTGTTGACGATGCAATATATCCACTAGCCGGGGGAAGCGCTGAAAGGACTATTCGTATAGGAAAATGCATGATTGACAGTGGCCATCAAGTAGATTTATTAACGCTTAAAAATGGCTTCGATTTATCATTTGCAAAAAAAAATGGCTTTAATGGATTATATTTATTACCATCTTTTAAGTTAAAATATCTTATACCATTACGAGGTAGCAGATATATTAGTAAAATAATAAAAAAATATGACATAGTACACATATCTAAAAATTGGAGTTTGCTAGCTTTTTTTGCGTCGATAAGTGCTAAACGTAATGGAATACCATATATTTTTTCTCCAATGGGGTTTATCACAATTCACAATAATAAATCTAGGGTAGTTAAGTATTTTTTTTTAAAGGTTTTTACTAATTATATTTTAAAAAATTGCAATTATTGTATTACGGTTTCTAATCAAGAGTTTAAAGATTGCAATATGATTATTAAAGATAAAAATAAAATAAAGCAAATACCCAATGGTTTTGTTGCAAAAGACTTTCTTGAATTGCCAATATCTAATTTCAGGATAAAAAATAAATTATCTAATAAAAAAATAATTTTAGCATTAGGCAGAATGGATCCAATTAAAGGATTTCATCTGTTAATAGAAGCTTTTAATAATATTTACCAAACAAATGAAGATTGGCAACTTGTTTTTATTGGCCCAAATAATGACTATAGACAGAAATTAATGAACAGGACAAATGAATTAGAATGCAAGTCAAGTATCACATTTTTAGATCCGCATTATGGAGAAGAAAAAAGGATGGCTTATTATTCATGTGATTTATTTGTAATTCCATCATTATACGATGCAATGACAATTGTTGCTGTTGAAGCTGCTGCTTGTGGAAAACCAATTGTAATTACAAATACATCTGATTTTCCTGGTTTAATTTTAAATAAGGGAGCTATAGAAGTGTCACCGACGATAGATGACATTACAAAAGGGATAATGACCTTAATTAATGATGACCGACTTCGATTTGAACTAGGTTTAAATGGTAAAAAGTATGTTTTTAAAAATTTAGAATGGTCTGTTCTTTCTGATGAGTATAATAAAATATTTAGTTCGGTGAAAAACATAGAGATAAATCCCTAAATACTTTGTTTTAGAGTTATGGTCTTTGAAAAAAATGAACTTTTTGTTATTTTAGTTAATTGGAATAAAGCTCAGTTGACAATTAATTGTATTCAATCTATTAACAATTCTACTTTTTCGAACTATAAAATAGTTGTAGTTGACAATAATTCTCATGATAATTCAATTGAACTTCTAAATAGTTGTAGACTAGATTTTCATCTGATAAAATCTAGTGAAAATTTAGGTTATACAGGAGGAAATAATTTAGGTATTAAATACGCACTTTTAAACAATGGCAAATACATTTTACTTTTAAATAATGATACGTTAATTGATAAATATGCTTTGGAATATTTAGTTAATTCTTTGAAAAGTGACCAACAAGTTGGAATAGTTCAGCCTAAAATTTATTTTCATCCAGAAGTAACTAAAATTTGGTCAGGTCCAACAAAATTCAATAAGATATTTCTTAAACCTAGGTTAATTGGTTATGGTTCTGTTGATTCATGTTTAATTAATCAAAAGCATTATTTAGATTATGCGGTAGGTTGTGCTACTGTAATAAAATCAGAACTTTTTAATGAAATTGGACTTTTGGACGACGATTATTTTGCAGTTTGCGAGGATGTTGATTTTGGAATACGTGCTAGGATGAAAGGTTATAAAATATTATATAATCCAAAAGCGATAATATATCACTTAGAGTCAGCAAGTGCCGGCGGGAGCAAAAATCCTAATTACATATATTATCAAACTAGAAGTTATCTTATTTTATTTTCGAAATGGAAAATAAATTGGTTACACTTTTCTATTGCTTTTTTGTTATACCTGTGTTCTAATATATATAGATTTTTAAAATTAATTTTACATGGTAATTATAAAGGGGGAATTGCGATTTTTTTAGGTTTTTTTGATTTCTTTTCACATAAATACGGTAAAGTAAAACACAAGATTCTTTATTAATATAGTATGAAATTATCTATAATTACAATTTGCTATAATAGTTCTTCGACTATTGAAGATACAATCAATAGTGTGCTTTCTCAGAATTATGACAACATTGAGTATATTATAGTAGATGGAAATTCCACTGACAACACTCTCGAAATTATTAATAAATATAGTAATAGAATTGCTAAAATTATTTCTGAAAAGGATAATGGAATTTATGATGCTATGAATAAAGGCATTTGCTTAGCAACAGGCGATGTGATCGGTATTCTCAATTCGGATGATCTTTATGAAGATCATCACGTTCTTCAAGATGTAATGACTTGCTTTGAAACTGATTCGGAACTATCCATTCTTTATGGCGACCTTGTTTACGTAAAAAATAGTGATATAACTAAATTTGTAAGAAATTGGATTTCAAGACCATATTATAAAAGATTTTTTGAAAATGGCAATGTACCTCCTCATCCTACCTTGTTCGTAAAATCATCTGTATATAAAGAGGTTGGCCTTTTTGATCTGCAATACAAACTTGCCGCAGATTATGAGTTTATGCTGCGGGCATTTAAACGAAGTGTTTTTAAAGCGAGGTATATAAATAGGTTAATAGTGCGAATGCGTTTGGGAGGAGCAACAAATCGGAGCTTTAAAAATATACTAAGCGGTAATAAAGAAATTATTAATGCGTGGAAAAACAATCAACTTACCCCACCAATATTTTTAATGTTTAATAGGTTCTATAAAAGAGTAATACAATTCCTTTAGTTATGAAAATATTACTCACTGGATCAAATGGTTTTCTTGGTAGATACATATATGAAAATCTTTGTTATGATAATGAGGTATTAACATTAAATACTAGAAATTCTGATTATAACATGAATTTATATCTTAATTCAATTAAATTCGACCAATCATTTGATCTAGTAATTCATTCAGCAGGTAAAGCCCATTCTATTCCTAAACGAAATATTGATAAGGAATTATTTTATAATGTAAATGTTCGCGGTACAAAAAATGTTTTAAGTGCTTTATCAAAAAATGATCTGCCAAAATATTTTGTTTTTATTAGCTCTGTAAGTGTTTACGGCTTAATTGAAGCTAACGATGTTGATGAGACATATCCCTTACTTGCCGATGATATCTACGGTAAA
>JACCDS010658142.1_pt1 | contig 19147 bp, 17 predicted proteins | sample 7446441 | NCBI WGS metagenome assembly JACCDS01 (sample SAMN15323445, study PRJNA562643) | freshwater metagenome | isolation source: river surface water | place: USA:Blue River Watershed | collected 2017-08-17
GATTATATTTGCAACCAATATACGGTTTCCATCGCCTAGTTAACGGCTACATGGTAGCCGAATGATTGTTATGTGCCAAGGGCCGGTACTTCTATATAGCTGCATGGGCGTTGGCACCGTTCAACAAATTACCTCTTGGCAGCTCTGCCCGCAATGAGCATTTACTAGTTTCAATATCGTGGTAATAATATACACAAAAAAGCCCGATGTCTATTCAACTGACAACATCGGGCTTTTGTAAATTTAGTTAGGGATTCCGTTTATGGAGTAATGATCAACGATTTTGCACCATTGATAGATACCAATTCAAGCGCAAACGTTAAATCTTGTCCTGCCAAAGGATGGTTGGCATCAAGGGTAACGGTTTCTTCTTTAACATCGGCAATTACCACCGGAAACTGTTGTCCCGTATTATTGCTCATACTCAATTGCATACCAATTTCCGGAACCATGTCGGCAGGAAATTGTTCTTTTGGAAATTCAATCAACATATCGGCTTGTCTTTCGCCATAAGCTTGGGCTGCCGGAATTACCACTGTTTTTTTCTCACCAATCGACATGCCTGTTACGCCATTGTCGAAACCTTCAATTACCATACCGCTTCCTACTTCAAACTCTAGTGGTTCTCTACCATTTGAGCTATCAAAAGTAGTTCCGTCGGCTAGCGTACCATGATAATGTACCTGAATGGTATCGCCTTTTTTAACTTGTTGCATATTTGTTGTTTTACGATGTATTAAATAGGAACTCGTAGCTTGTAGGGTTAAGGGGGAGATATCTAACGGTGTTTTAGAAGGCTTTCTTTAACGCTTAAGTGTGGTTTCCGTGTGCGAATGTAAAGCAAGCAAGCATATAGGGCAATTAATTTTGTGCCAACTAATGCGTACCTAATACTAATTGTGGGCTTTAATACCCTCTCTTTGGAATATTGGGAACTTTACTAACGCTTTTACCAAAATTGTATAGGCACTTCGTTCAAGGTAATCCAAACCTGTTTTGTTGTAATCGGCAATACACTTCGCACGCGCAGAGGCGCATCGGCAAGTTGAACCGTTACTTCATAATGGCTACCGGCAAAAGCGGTTGCCTTTACTAGGGCAGGTACTCCGTTGCTTTGCCCCGATGCTGCTACTTGAAAATAGGTAGACCGTACCATCGGTTGCTGATTGGACACCTGCTGTATGTGCAGTGCTTCCTGCTGTAAAGGTGTTAACATTTGAAAATCGCCCAACAAACCAGCAACATAACTGTCGGCAGGCTGGTAATACACTTGTTGGGGACTGCCTATTTGTACCATTCGCCCGTGTTGCATAACCAAAATACTATCGGCCCAAGCAAGTGTATCGGCAGGATCGTGCGATACCAATACGCAAGTAATTCCTAGCTGCTGACCAATATCGTCCAACACTTGCTTCATTAGCAGTTTGGCGGCATAATCCAAGTTGGTAAAGGGCTCGTCGAGCAGCAATAAGCTAGGATGTTCGAGCAGTAGCTTAGCCGTTGCTATACGTTGCTTTTCCCCTCCCGATAATTGGTCGGTTTTTCGCTTGAGCAAATGATTGATGCGGCAAATATCAAAAATATGTTGGGTGGCATCGGTGGTTAAGCGGTTAACAAAACTCAATATTTCTTCTACCCGATAATTATTGCGCAACTCAAAATGCTGCGACAAATACGCTATGCCTTTGTTGCCGGGTAGCAATTGTTCTTCCGGACCCAATAGGCGGCGGTTTTCAAAAAATACACGTCCGCTATCTGTTTGTAGCAATCCGCCTACAATTTTCAGTAAAGTACTTTTTCCGCTTCCTGTACTACCCACTATTGCTAAGCGGTGGTGCTGCGCCAAGGATAAGCTAAAAGGATGCAAGGCCTGCTGACCATTTAGCTGTTTGCTGATGCCTTCAATAGATAAAAAAGGTGTTTCGGCCATTGGTAGCTTGCTTTATTTGAGGCAAAACAGCACCGCGTTTGGCCCACATTGTACAATAAAAAAGGCATTTGCGCCGCTGCAAAGATGCTGCACAAATGCCTTTTACACAAAAAACAATCTATTGTAAAGGCCAAATCCGCAAGTTTATCCTTGGTTTCTACGCTTGTAAGCATAGCCAATACCCCCTGATAGTAATAACAAACTTAATCCGCCATCAAGTGGTGCCGCCGGTGGTACAGGTGGGGGTGGCAATGGTATATCTAACTCTTGTGGTGCACCGATTTCGTTGCTTGGTGCTTGCGCATACATGGCCGTGGGCAGCATTAATAATGCAATAGTACCAATGGCTACAGTTTTTTTAATCATATTGGTTTATTTTGTTTTGACAAATGGAGCGTTGGCAACAATTAATCCGTTGCTAGATTTAATGACTACTTGATAATTGCCCGGTGGTAATGAATGAACATTTAACAGGGTGCTATTTGCAGCATTGCTATAGGCAATAGCCTGCTGTTGTAGTGCCAATCTGCCATCGGCATGAAACACCATGATATGCATATTGCTACCCCCAATTGGTGCAAAATCTACATGCAGCTCGTCCTGTACCGGATTGGGGAAAAGCTTGATAAGCACCTGTTGACTAGCCGGCAATAAATTAGGGGCAGATTCCGTGGCTAGTTTAGGACTAGTAGCGGCCATTTTAAATGCCGTATAGCCGTTAGGTGTACTTCCGCCATACTGTGCCGTTATTGTTTCTGTTACCCCTAAATTACTGGTAACCGTTAACCTAGCCGTTATTCTCCAGTTAGTAAAACTACCTGCCCAAGCTACGGATGGCATATTAAACGTACCTGCCCAATTTACATAGGTATAATTGGTAGGTATCCAAGTATAATCGAAAGTCCAGGTGTAGGATACGATGGTACCACTTACAATGGTAGAAGGCGCGGCGGCGGCATTACCATAAAAAGTTAAGTAGCTATTCACAGGATTGAAGTTAATAGCAATTTGCGCTTTGGGTACTATTTGTACATTAATGCTTTGTGTTTGGGTATGCACCGTATTTCCATTGGCATTGGTAACCGTTAATACAATGGTTTTATTGCCACCTGTGGGGTAAGTATATTTGGCAGTGATACCGGTTGCGGTGTTGCCATCGCCAAAATTCCAGCTATACAACAGCTTGCCTGCAGCGTCGTTTACCTTGGTAGCAGCTGCCGAACATTCAACTACCGGAAGGCTATATTTATTATTATTGTAATTGATATTTGTTGCTAACGATGCAATAGGCGTAATATAATATTCAACTATTTTAGTGACCGTATGTGTTAATTGACCCCTAGTATTGGTAACAGTTAGCACTACCGTATACTTACCACCACACGCGTAAGTATGGCTAACTACCGCACCACTTCCTCGGGTAGTGCCATCACCAAAATCCCAATCGTACAGTAAAGTACTTTCTGCATCGTTGGTTTTAGAACTACTACCGTCTAAACGCACTACCAAAGCTGCATTTTCGGCACTAGTACGTGCAAACACAAAGTTAGCGGTTGGTTGGTATAGCATAGTGGCCACCGTTTGAGAAGCTGTGGCAATAAGACCTCCGTTGGTATTGGTAACGGTAAGTGTAATTGTTCGTTTGGCAGCTGCATTTTGATACACATGTGCTTTGGGCAAAATACCGTACTCAATTGGGGTACTATCGCCAAAATTCCAGGCATATTGTAATTGTACGGGTGTTTCAGCCACAGAACTGTTGTTGGCCGCAACGCTTACAATGGCCTTCCCCTCTTTATTGAATGTAACGGCATTGAGTGCAAAAGCAGCAATCGGCTGTACGTAGAAAAAGGTGTCCTTGGTAGCTATGGCAGTACAACCAACATTACTCGTAACCTTGAGGGTAGCAGTGTAAACACCCCCTTTTGTAAACTGCATTGGGCCAACTATAGCAGCTGTACTTGTTTTGGCACCCTCGCTATTGGTGTATAGCCAAGCATATTGTGCAATAGTGCCTCCGGGATCGGTTGCGGTACTCGTATAGGTAATTTGTGGATTATTGGTAGGTTTACCGGCGTTGTTAATAGTAGTGGTAAAGCTTGCAATAGGTTTGCTCAAAAAAACAGGCTTAACCAAACTATCGGCACAACCTTTATCGCTAATCGCGGTGAGTTTGGCTATATAATTACCGGCACTTGTAAACAATACCCGCGTATTGGAGGTTAGTGCATTGCCTTCTCTGTACCGAATGGAACCCGTTCCAAAACTCCAACGATACTGCATAATACCGCTTTTGATGGTACTATTGTTGATAAATGAAAAATCAGATTCGGCATTGTGGCATTGTAAAATGCTATCGCCACTCATCATTTTGGTATCCAAATACAAAATGTAATTGGCCTTTGGAGCAGGATACACTACCACGGGTAACACAATGGAATCGAGCACTTTACAAACACCTTTTTGGTAGGTTACGGTGAGCTTGGTATAATAAGTGCCGTCTTTGGCATAAGTGTAGGTTGTAGAATTACCTGTTGCAATAGAAGCATTTTCGCCCATTTGCCATTGTGCCGTTATATCGGCAGTCGTTAATCCGGCATTATTGGTAGCGGTATTGGTAAATACAAACCGATTGTTATTGGCACAAACAGCCTGTTGATCTACCGCTATTGCAGCTTTTAAAGTAGGACAAATGGTCAAATTGCTACTACTACTATCGCTACACCCACTCATTACATCAGTTACCTTCAATTGGGTTAGGTAATTACCAGGTTTGGCAAATTGCTGTAAGGGATTGCTGAGCGTAGAAACTGTACCATCACCAAACTGCCATTTGTAATTGAGATAGCCCGAAACAGTAGTACTACGATTGATGTATTGAATAGTGGTATCAGAAGCATTTTTTCCAACAAAATCAAATGCCGCAACCGGATTGGCATTGACGGTGATTGCCTGTGTGGTAACAATACTATCTTGTTGGTAGTAAACGGTTAAACCTACAATGTATTGGCCGCTTCGGGTATAGGTTTTGGAAGGATGTGCTTGTGTGGAAGTAGTGCCATCGCCAAAATCCCACTTATAAAGGATACCAAAGTCTTTGGTAGATTGATTGGTGAATTGATAATCATTGCCCCGCAAACACTGAACAGGGTTATTGATGGCAAAAGCAGCAGTAAAGCTTTTGCCATTCATGGTTACCCGCACAGTTTGGATCATACTATCGGCGCATCCGACATCGCTTGTTACTAGTAACTTAACGGCATAAGTACCGGCACTTAAATAGTTTTTGAGCGGATTGCTTAAGGCCGAAGTGGTGCCATCGCCAAAATCCCAAACAAACTGTATGTTGCCACTTGGAATGGAAGAGGTAGATAAAAAGGTATAGCTGTTGCCATTTTGGGTATTGGGCAGAACCGAAAATGCTACTTGAGGCATTGGATTTACCCAAACTACCTGACTGCTGTAATAGTCTACGCCCTTACTTGTACCTACTAGCGTAATATTGTACGAGCCAAACGTAGCATATTGATGTACAACCGTATCGGAAGCTGCAAAAGTGCCATCTCCCAAATCCCATTTGTAGGTAGCATCGGTTGCACCGGTACTTGTGTTTATCAAAACAAATTGGTGCTGCTGAATGCATTGCACCCGCTGATTGATGGTAAATGAGGGTACAATTTGTGCGGCTAAACGAATGGCGCCCAATAGGTATAAAATCACCCATGCACACCGTTTAAGAGGTACAGCTTTACTAGTTCTCATTGCTAGTGTTAATTTCGGTTTTGTGTAATATTCTAAGCCCTTGATAACTCTAAAACGTCATTCGGTGAAAAAAATTGTTGTTTTCTGCTTAAAAAATCATAAAATAACATTGGGAGCAACAAATTAAAATATAATCCATGCGTAAAAAATAACCTATTGACATAATGAAGGGCTATTTGCCCAAACAGACGGGCGCTATGTTAAAGAAAATGCGCAGCATTTACCAAGCAAGATGGCATGCAACAATTTGTGGGGCGCAATAAAAAAGATCGCTTAATGATTGGAAGGGGTTGTAACTTGAAAACAAACCCCGATCCACTGTGTGATGCTCAAAAATGAGTGGTGTTACGGCAAAATAAAATTATCGTACGCAAAGCTTACCAAATGGGTCAAACTTTTTACATTAAAGCGTTTATACAACGGTAAAATACGCTTTTCTATTGCCGATGGCGATACATTAAATAATGCGGCAATTTCTTTGAACGACATGCCTTTTGCCACTAACGATAGTGCTTCTTTTTCTTTGCCGGAAATAGCATAGTTGTAAAATAGCGTTTTATTGAGTTCCTCTTCAAATTGGGCTTTTTCGGGGCCGTAGGCCGAATAACGCATCACTTTACCAAAGCGGATGTTGTGGTTTATTTGAAACCGACCAATGATAGAAACCATTTTGCCCTGATAGCTTTCAAATACACCTACTCTTGCCGTAATAGGCACTTCGCTGCCATTTTTGTGTACTTTTTTCTGTTCAATCAAAAAACTGTATTTCTCTAAATCTTCCTTCACGGTTTGTATAAACTGCAATGCCTTATCGTTCACTTCATGAACAAAAGGCGCAAAGTCGGGCGCGGTCATATTTACAATACCCAACATGTTTATTTCGGTATCTTTATAGCCAAGCACTTCTTCCCAACCATCGGCATAAATCATTCTTCCTTCTGCAAAGGAGTAAATGTATACGCTCTCTTCGGCAAACTTGGGAATGGTTTTTTTAAAATGCAATGCCCGTTCGGTGGTTAAATTGGCCGGTACGTCGGTAATAAAAGACTTTGAATAAGCACCTAATTGGTTCATAGATTGTTTCATAATCAAACCTTTAATACAAAAGTGTTAGCAAAACAACTGTGTTTTTTCGCAGTTGACTTTCGTGTACAAACCCAATAGTTTTGCAGAATTGTATTACTCGTATATTGTTGTTGTGTAGTTACCTAGTAAAAGTAGCATTGCTGATTAAAAGGCCACTACATAACTACCAAAAAAACCATTCACAAATATAGTTGTAATAATTATACCTGTTTAAAACGATTACTAATCAAACATGTATTACGAAGTTTATACCAGTACAAACTCTTGACAACATACACAAATGTTGTGATGAAAAATATTTAAAACGTGTTGAGATTTACTATGGGGGTAAAAAACAACGACCGGGAGTAACTACTTCCGGTTTTTTGTTGCCTGAAAGCACCCAAGTTGAACGGTGCCAACGCCACTGCCGCCTAATAGCAGCACTAGCCCTTGGCTCGCCCACATACAAAGGCTACCATGTAGCCTCTATCTCCAATTTTTTCTGAATAGCCGATGCCCATTACTACCACCAAACGATACATGCTACTCGTACAAAAAAGGATATTCCATGTATAAAAGCATTTCAGCTAAGGGTGCTGCCTCGTTTTGCAACCTACTTTCTGTAACCAATTGGGTTTCTTTCTAGTGGTAATTGAAGCCATTTTGCAACAAAATGTGCCATTCGTTAACAGTTGTGTTATGGCAAATGGCCTAGTAGTCTTTTGGTGTTTGGGGATTGTTTTGTATGCAATTTGGTTGATCTTTCAATTGCCTAAATCACTACCAATCCTCTACGGACCGCTTCTAAAGCCATTCCTACCCTACTTTGCACGCCTAATTTATTGAACAGTTGTTCGCGCATAGCATCTACCATTCTTTCTGTAATGTTCATTCTTACTGCAATCATTTTGTACGTTTGATCGGTACAGGCCAATTGTAAAAATGTTAATTCCTTTTCGGTAAACTGTGTATTCTTTTTTTCCAGTTCCAAGAGGCGTCGAAAGTGAACATTGGAAACATCGGCATTGTAATAGCCATTGGCATCAATATCGTACAAGGCTTTTTCCAATTCATCGGGATGCATGTCTTTTAGTAAGTAGGCACAACAACCGGCTTTGATCATATCAATAATCATGTTGTCGTTGTCGTTCATGGATAATGCAACCACTTTCGTGTGGGGATAGCGGCAAACCAATTGCCTTGCCGTAGCCACACCATTGAGTACGGGCATATTTACATCTAACAACACTAGTTGCGGCGGCTTTTTCAAAGCATCCAATTTATCCACTAATTCCTGCCCATTGAGTGCCTCGGCTACAATATCAAAATTGCCAAAAGCCTCTAGCATCATGGCTAACGACTTTAAAAACAATTGGTGATCATCGGCAAGTGCTATGGTAATTTTGTTCATGGCTTGTCTTTTTTTTAGAAAATAAAAATCGGTTGCACAAGGCTAGCCGTAAGTATGGTTTGGTTGCAGTGCTGAAGTTGGTTGCTTGAGTAAAACAAGGTATTTTTTACAGTCGAAAGCAGGTTTTTTCAATAAAAAAGAACCAAATGCTAGCCCCAACAAGTACCGATTAACAGTTACATCCAAAAGTTAAACAGCGGTTTCATACGGTTGTTCTACTTCGTTTTCCGTTTCAATTATTGGAATAGAAATGGCTATGGTAGTGCCTTTGCCTTCGTGGCTTGTCCACACAACCTTACCCTTTAACAAGCCAACCCGGTGTTTAATATTGGTAATGCCAATGCCTTGCAAGGGAATATCTTGGGTATGAAACCCAATGCCGTTATCTGCAATGGTAATTTGGATCTCTTTCGAGGCGGCATCTACCACTGCCAATATATTAATTTGTGTTGCCTGTGCATGTTTAATGGCATTTTGTAATGCTTCTTGTACTATTCTAAACAGTACTACTTGTTCGTCGTTGCCTAGGGGCAATGCGGTGGGGCAAACAAAATGAACAGCATGTTGCTTGGCCGCAGTGATGCGCTCGGCTTCGGTTTGTAGGTTAACGGCAAAATCGAACTGGGCAAGCCATTCGCTACTGAGGGTTTTGCTCAGGGTTCGTATTTCGTTTATGGCTTTACTGAGGGTATCTTCTGCCAATAGCAAGGTTTCCGGTACCTGCGGCATGCCGCGAGTAGCTACTCCTATAAGCATTTTGGTACTGTTGAGCAGTTGCCCAACATTGTCGTGCAGCTCTTTACCCAATAATTCGAGGGTAGCTTCCTGCGTTTCTAATTGGGTTTTGACCATCGTAAGTTGGTATTGCGACTTCATTAATGCTTTTTCCTGTAAAAAAATGTTGTTGCTTTTGCGGTAGAGTATGGCAAAAAACAACAGTAACAATACAATCAGCAGCATAATGCCGCCAATAATTAGTAGTGTTTTGTGGTAGATTTGAAAAGAATCCTGCATGTTGCGGCAATACTTAATAGAATATAAAACAAGATACTTGCAATATTATTAAACAAATGAAAAGTATTGCTAAATGCGGCCATTTGCTGTTGATTGCCCGAAAAATAGGTGTAAAAAGCATACAAACAACTTTTGGGGACATACATTAACAGCACCGCACTAGCTAACCAAAACAAGGGTTGTGTGTGTAAGTACAACTGCACCGGTTGGCGTATTAAATGGTACAAATACATGGCAGCGGTTAGGGTTAGTGCAATGCCACCCGCTACATAGTTGAGCGAGGCAAACTTGCCATAGCCCTGCAAGCAGGCAAAATTGATAACACAAAACACCACATAAGCAATGCATAAAGCTTTGATGATGCGTCCGGACAAGCCTTTTTTTAGTACTGCATAAAATGCGGCAAGTATGATAAGGATGATGGTTGGTACCGACACATTGTAAATACCATAAGTACGCATGCCATAAAAGTTATAGCAACAAAACGATAGCGTTTCGGCAAATACGGTTACCAAACCTATCCACAAAATGTGTTTGCCGGTGCTACTGTTTAAAGGGTGCAGTAAGCAAAAACTGCACCCCAAACAGAGGTATTCGAATAACAGTAAAATATTACCATTCATATTGTAGTAAATATATCAAAACTTATGGAACAACCACTTTTGTACCGCCACAAACAGGAGGTGGACACAATTGCCCTTCATCCAAACCCCTGCCCGATGCGGAGGTGGTTGTGGCAGCAAAAGTGGCTACTTCGGCATCGGTAGGCACATCGTTCAATTGATCTTCTCCATTTTTAGTAACCACCAATATAGCTGTGTGCTGCCCTTCGTAATGCGGCAAACGATTGGGCATATCCCTTTTTTCGGCTTTCGAATTGCCATGCATGCCCAAATAAATACGCAAGCCAAAATCTGTATCACCGGGTTTATAGCCATTATCGGCAAACAATTGGTCTATTGCCTCTTTGCTAAACCATACAGCATGTGCATCGTTATCGTGGCTAATTTTTTCTACTTTTCCGTTTTTGCGTTGTTTGTGTGTTTTGCCTACAAATTCATTGACCATTGCTTGAATGGTATCTAATTGCAGAAATGATGGCCCTTTGTAGCCCTCTTGCTTGTTGGGATTTGACATAAATAAATGGGTTTTTGAGTAAAAAAATATTTACACTGCAATTTGACCGCTTTTGCTTAATTGGCAATAGGGGAAAAAACCCAAAACCGAGGGGAAAAATCCCATCCAAAATGGGGTTTTTCCCATGCCTCTTTTTATTGTTGAAAACTAATTGATTATCATCTTTGTACAAGAACGCTGTAAAGCCTTATGCACTTCTCTTTTATTGGGGGCAATGAAAACGAAGTTGCTTTGCAGCGTTTTTTTTTAATATTTGTAACAAGCTGCAACTTCCACGGAGTTTGCTTTCTATACAAGCACGGATGGTTTTTGAGCTTGCACAAAAAAACCAAAACTGTACCTATGCAGGCTAACCAATTGTTTGGTATCGCAACCGATACACAGGAGTATGCACCGCTTACCAATATAGGCAATACAAGGCCGACTGTTGCAACAATGGAAGTATCCACTACGGCCACTATTACCGCATTGACCTCCAAAAACGAACCTCGGCCTAACTATATTATCATGCTGTTTTCGCAGCCTTACACGCAACTAACCACCTTACCTAGCATTGTACAACAAGCCGTTACCAATCAATTGGGCGTAGCTTATTTTCATTTGAACCATTTAGAAAATACGCATCTATATACTACTTATTACGTAGCTGCTTTTATACCTATGGCCGGTGGCTATTGCTGCAAAAGCATTGCGCCAACAGTTTTGCACATCAAAAAGGGGCACTCTGCAACAGTAGAAGTATTGGTGGAATAAGTGGTTAGTGGAGGTGATTGAGTAAGCTTTAATACAATTGCTACTATGTTTAGCGTTTAGTTTGACTTGCGAAAAGTTGGGTAAAAGCAGCGTTAAACCTGTCGGCAATTAACGGGCTATTTGTGCAGTACACATAAGTAAGCATAAGATGCTATTTTATTATTTGTTTTTTATACAAGTATATGGATTATAAGTATGATGACAATGGCTTTCTAACGGATCAATTAAAACATCAACAACAACACCAATATTAAATAATGATTAACACTATATAATTTTGATTGTTAATTACTATATTTAATTTTTAAATCAATTTAGTTATTTTTTTAGAACCATTGTAGTAAATCAAATAATAAAATACCTCTGTTTGTAAAATTATTTTTATTGCAATCATCTTTAATTGCATATATGCTTTGCAATGGTTGGTAATTCTTAATAGTAGCAAGCACATTTTGCACATCAATGGCCCAATTTTAAAACAAGGTTAGATGACAAACTGCTAATTATAACAATACAACACCCCGGTAAGCCGAAAAGGTGATAAAAGAGTAGGCAAAAAAACTAACTAGCTATGTTCATCAATAACAAGCATTTATTAGAGCCAAGTAGCAGCTCCGATAAAGTGGTTATCAATTTAACCACCAACAGTTTTAATATTATTGACCCCGATTATTTAATTGTTCATTACACCGCAACCGACAACGCAACAAGCCCTATCAGTTGGTTTAAAAACACCACCACCAATACCGATAAAATTGCAGCACACATAGTGCTAGATGTAGATGGCACTATTACCCAAATGGTAGCTTTTAACAAACGTGCCAACCACGCAGGCTACAGCACTTGGGACGGTGTAGATGGCATGAACCAACATGCTATAGGTATAGAACTGGTAAACCCGGGTTTTGTGGAACAATTGCCTGATGGCAGTTTTAGACGAGAAATTGGTAGAGCTGCCGCTAATAAACCCATTTACAAAACCTACCCCGCTTCAATTGCTGCCCAATTGATACAAGCACAGCATAAAAACAAATTTTTAGCAGGTGCAGCTGCTGCCTATTGGTTTGCCTACCCACAGGCACAGCTAAACGCTTTATACGCTTTAAGCAAGCTACTCATACAGCATTACCAATTGGTACACGCTTTAGGGCACGATGATGTTTCGCCGGTACGTAAGCCCGACCCCGGACCGGCATTTAATTGGGCACACTTTAAACAAAATGTACTAGGCAGTAACAATACAATTGGCAACATCTACCGAGTAGCCACTACCAACTTTGCCGCTTTTCGTACTGCACCTAGTACCAATTCTGTCATCATCAAAAAACTACCTAATGGCTACGAAGTGGGCATTATAGCAACTGTAGGTACTTGGTGCAAAGTGTATTTGGCGCAGCAGAAAGCGGAAATGATTGAAAATGGCCGCTGCGTAAAAAAGATAGGATGGATACACAGCAGTTTATTAACTCCTAAACAATAACCAAAACAAAACCGGGTAGCCGAAAACGGGATTTTAGAGTAGGCAGAAAAATAAAACTAACAATTATGGCGACTATCATTAAAACATTAGACACTGATTACATTGTAAACAGCTCTGACCAATTTGTTACTCTTGAGGTGATTATCGGTTCTGTAGGGCAAACTGGGCAAACTGTCCTTACTATTGATGACAAAAGCCCACAATCAGTTACCATTGGCGACTTGCCAGATAGTTTTGTAGGCGGCCTGCTTCCGAGTAGAATTGATAAAAACAAAAATTTAGACGGTAAAATACTTAAAGTCAAAACAAGTATAGTAGATACATCAAGAGACACGAATAATACTGAACTTATAGTAAGGGTACGAGGAGGAAAATTTGGGTTTAAAGAATATACTTTATTAAGCGTAGTTAGAGTGGAAGGTGATGATGCATACTATGAAGTTACAATCAATTTTATAAACGCTTAAATCAATTATATGAAAAAAATTATAACTATTTTACTTATCTTAGTTAGCGTCAAGTCATTTTCACAGTTAGCAAATGATACAACTTTAGATGTTTTGAAAGCACCAAGTTCTCCTGGGGCTACATTACTAGGCTTTTCACCTAGTGAAATAGATAAACCAACTGATATATCTTCATTGATGCTCAATATTCAAACCAACTCAACCAATTTCACAAAATTCCCCTCAAAGTATGCTATAGATTTTGCACCATACTGGCTTTTATCAAAAAAAACTAGTTACACAACAAAAGAATTAAACAGCACTAATTCAAAAGAAATTTTTAAACAAACATTTTTGATTTCAATTTCCTCCCTCACGCCGGATAGTTCTTACCAATTTTTTAAAAAAGGGAATAGCTATGCAGGTTTGGGATTTAAGTTTACTCTTTTTAGAGGTGAGTACAATAATCTAACAAAAAACATTATTGACACAATTGGCAGACTGCAAAATGAACTTATTAAGAAGATAAGCCCTATAATTGACTCTTTAAAGAAAAATAATACTGTATTAAAAAGAATAGAGCGAGATAGGCAATCTTTGGCTAAAAAACTCGCAGCCCTCAATATTGACCCTGATAAAGACCCTGCTTATAAAAAATTGGAGGATAAATTTAATACGTTAAACAATCAACTTATAAGTGACTCTAATAATCTTAAGATTTTGCAAGAAGCAAACCCTGTTGTTAGCAAGGAATTAAAAACCAAAGCTGCAAATCTTATATTAAAAAGAACAGGATGGAATTGGGATGTTGCAGGCGGCATTAGTGGTGAGTTTATTGACAAAAGATTTGACTCCAGTTATCTTCATAACGCTGGCTTTTGGAGTAACCTAAGTTATACAAGTGCTAATACGAATAATACATTTTTATTGTTACTAAGATATTTATTTCAGCCAAATAAAATTACATTAAACAAGCTTGATACTGTTAGCCAAAATATTAATACTTACGATGTTGGTTTGAGATATGTCTACTCAACAAAGGACAATAAATTTAATGCTGGACTTGAAGCTATTTATAGGAGCTATCAGAATAAAATAAAAACTGAGGATACTTGGAAGTTGGTTTTTAATGCTGATTATGCCATTTATAAGAACCAAAAATTATCTTTTTCTTTTGGAAAAGATTTTAACGGGACTGTAACTAAATCTGGTAATCTTATAGCTGCTCTATCATTCATTCAAGGCTTGGGTAATCGACGTTAATCTTTTTGTTGATCTTATAATTATCCAGCTCATTTCTTAGAAAAATAGATTAGTTATTAAAATAACTCACCCCAATGGCGTAGCCCCCGCTACGCCACTTTTTAAAATTCTTTCCCCCCGCCTCACGCCGAAAAGCGGGCTATCAAAACAGAGTAGGCAATAACAAAACACAAAACAAAGATCATGACCCTTACTTCTAACCGACTAAGCGTCACCCTTACACCTGCGGCTATTACAGCAGCTAAAGCTGCTATTGCTACCATCAATACACAAGTCCCTTTTTTAATAGGACTTACCGGTGCCGAGCGCAAAGCCTTACCCAAAATTGATGTGAACAACAAAGTGTTTGTTGAAGATGCACTCACTGCTATTAACAACAACAGCGGCATTTTGCCCACCTACATCAATGCCGTAGAAATTGGCAAAGATTTAGAACTGTTTGAACAGTTAGACGAGCTTGTGCAGCTTGTTGGGCAACTGTACGACAAGCTGAAAGACACACAAATGCTAGCCGGTAGCGAAGCCTATGTAAGCAGCTTGGTGGCGTACAAGCTATTTGCCTCGGCTGCCGATGCAGGCTTACCGGGTGCAGAAAGCATTTACAACCAACTAAAACAACGCTTTAACGTGAGCGGTAGTACCGATACAACTACGCCTAACGACTAAAAAACCGCAGTGTACCACTGCAAAAGTGCTGTTACCCACTTACAAACTAAGATAGGGTACTTAAAAACCGGGGCAACTCGGTTTTTAAGTACCCTACCCCCACTAAAAAACGAGGACGAGGGGATAAAAAACTAAGCTAGCGCAACTTTGAAGTGGATACCCCCACTTGAAAACGAGGACAGCGCAGTAAAAAGGTGCATCAGCCTAACTTTTAAGTGGGTACCCCCACTTACCTATGGGGGTAGGTGGGCTTTTGAAGTGGGGTAACTAGCCATGTAGCGCTATTATCAATGTGCAATTGATGCCTTATTATTAACAGCCAACTAACTACTTATGCAACATGCTACCGCTTGTTCTAGCACAATACCAGGCAAAGTGTACAAGTTTGTAGAACGCAACAACTACACCCTACCAACCAATATGGTAGGCTACAGTTTTTGCAAAGATTTTTTACTGATAGAACCTAATGGCAACATAACCGTGCTTTGTAGCCACAAGTGCACCGGCTATGCTTGGGATGGTTGCAGCCCCAAAGTCAATTGGCTCGATATTACTTGGGGCACGCCCGATGGTATGCTAGATAGCACCACCGAAAAGCCCAAAACTTACTACGCTAGCCTTGTACACGATGTGGTGTACCAATACAAGCACTTGCATGGACTAAGCCGCTACCAATGCGATGTATTATTTTACCGCCAACTGCAACAAGCACAGTTTAAGCCCGCCAAACTTTACTACCTAGCCGTGCGCTTATTGGGTGGTGTGTTTGGTGATTGGAAAGGGAAGGATAGGTGGTGGTAGAGGGAGAAACGATTTAAGAAATATATTTGGAATAATTAAGCACTGAAAAAACAAAGATGAATACACAAATTGAAACCCTTGCAATAGAAGTAAAGAAATTTGCAGATGGACTTCCTCATTGGGCTAAATATCTTGCTAATAATATTTTAGCTGGCAATGCAATTACGGAAAGTGATATTGAAACATCTTATTCGTTTTTACTTGAAGAATTGGCGCTAAAAGAAACGGCTGAAAAAGCAGCGATTACAATTAGCTACAATGCTGAAAATGATAAAAATTACAAACTTGATTTATTGCTTTCTAAACTTGAAAATGTTGAAGGAGTAAATGCTTTAGCTGAAAATCAATCAATTGAATTTAGCCCCAATCTTACAATAATTTATGGGGCTAATGGTTCGGGAAAATCAGGATATGTAAGGTTGTTGAAAAATGTTTTTTATACTAAACCTAGTTCTAAAGAAGAAATCTTACCAAATGTTCATGGAGAAGATAATCACAAGCCCATTAATGCAAAATTTACTTTTGCATCAAACGGTACTTTAATCCCATTAATGTATGCGGATAAAGCCAAACCTGAATTTCAACAGTTTGCTGTATTTGATGGCAAGAGTGTTCTAAGTCATCTTGAGCATAGGAACGAATTTGAATTCCGTCCAGCAGGGCTAAGTTTTTTTGGTGAGTATACAACCGCAGTACTTAAAGTAGAGCAAAAACTTAATACAGATATTCAAAGCAAGAAAACACCAAATGATTTTGCACTTTGGTTTGATGGTGATTCGGAAATTAAAACACTAGTTGGCAATTTATCTGCTGCAACAAAAATCGAATCCTTAAAAACATATACCCCCTTTTCAGATGAGGATAAAGCTCAGAAAATAAAAATTCAAAAACAATATGATGAGCTTTTACTTGCTTCAAGAAGTAAGGCAGGCCAAATAAAACAATTAGAAACTACCAAAAAACTGTTAGTAGAAAGTAAAGCAACTATAGAGCAGCTAAATAAATATTTTACAGAGGATAGCATCAAGAAAGTGAATTGTCTAATTACTGACTTTATTGATAAAGAAGCAATCGCCAAAAGTGAGGGTATTGAAAACTTTAAAACAGATAAAATTGAAGGAGTTGGTACAAAAGAATGGAAGCATTTTATTCTAGCTGCTGATGTATTTGCAAAAAATCAGAAACAAGGAAATACGACTTATCCTGAAGTTGGCGATAATTGTTTATTATGTCATCAACCGCTTTTATCGGATGCTGAAAAATTAGTTGCCACCTATTGGAAGTTCATAAGAAGTGCGGCTGAAGAAAATGCAACTAAAGCACTTGAAGTACTTGAAAAGGCGAAGCAAGTTTTTGAAAAACTAAATTTTGATTTATATCCAGAGAATAATACACTTACTGTTTGGCTTTCAGAAAATCATTCGAAAGTATTAGAATCGTTAAAACATAAACTAGCCGAACTTAAAACTCTTTGTGACATTATTGTTACTTCCTTCACAAATAGAACAATTACTAACCAAGTTGAAATTAAGGTTGACACTGAAGTCTATCAAACAATTGTAAGTGCAATCGAAGCATCAATTAAAACCCATCAACAAGATGAACAAAGCTTAGAATTAGGAAAATTGTTAGTTGCTAAAACTTTTTTAGACCACAAAGAAAAGTTCAACATTCATTTCTTAAAATTCGAGAACTATATTAGTAATTTAGTTTGGGTAAAAAATGCTTCGAAAGCTGATTTTGCAAAACGAAGAATTACTGACACTGAAAAGGCATTATCTAGTAAATACTTTAACCAAAAATATATTGACACATTTAACGATGAGTGTGCTAAACTCAATGGAAATTTTGGTATTGAAATAAGCCATACTGGTGCGGCTGGAAAATCTTACAGACAACTTAGATTAAAAGGAAGAAATCCCAATGCCATACTTAGTGAGGGTGAACAAAAAGTAATAGCCATAGCTGATTTTATAGCTGAAATGCAGCTATCAGAAGTAAATAGAGGAATCATATTTGATGACCCTGTAACATCCTTGGATAATGACAGAAAGAAGCAAATAGCTGAATGCCTTGTTAATTCAGCCATTAATAAGCAGGTTATAATATTTACACATGATTTGGTTTTCTTTTATCACATCAAAAATTTCGGAAAAAAATATTTGAATAGCATTCCCAATAGTTGTGTCCATCATTCTTTAGAGAAAGATAATGTCATGTCTGGAAAAGTTATTTTAAACTCTAGTCCTGCTACAGAAGCACAATACAATGAACCAAGAAAGGCCGAGGAATGGTTACGAAAAAGTAAGAATGCTAATGGCAACACGAGAATCGATTATGCCAAAGCAGGTTTTTCTGCATTGCGATCATCATATGAAGCCTTAGCTATTTTTACAATCTTAGGATCCACCGTACAAAGATTCGACCCACAGATAAGAATGGGACGTTTAAAAGAAATCAAGTATGATAAATCATTAACTGAATTAGTTGTTGAAAAGCATGGTGAAATTTCAGATTTGATAGAAGGGCATTTACCTAATGACGAATTCGGAATCATTCCTAGTCCTGAATTATTGGAGATAGCTATTGTTGAATTTAAGAATATAAAGGAGAGGATTAAGAAATTGTAATGTTAGTTTCGACCCTAGCTCTGCGTAGTTTCTATCACACGCTTTTTTGCAATTGGCAAATTTGCCAATTTGAAAATAGACCTTTACATTTGTGACATACTTTTAAAAGTGGGGGCAACACTGTAAACACTGCAACAATAATTATGTTACAATCACGATTTGTAGATGATTCTACTATTGAAGTCATTGCACAAGATGGAGAGAAATTCACTTGGAAGACCTATTTTCCAACTCCAAAACAACTCCAAGAACATTTTGCAAAAAAATTAGCTCATTACTTTGAAAAATATTTCAAAGAAGATGTTGGCAATGAAACTGGCATGGGTATGCACTATTGGATTTGGATACAAATGAATTATCATGAAGGACTCGCTATTGATGGTGGAAATGGTGAAAGAGACAATGAAAGAATTTTTCTTCAACAAGAAAGAGTTAGAATAGGAACGAGAATACGTGAAATAAGAAAAGAAAGAAATATTGAAGCAAAAGCCCTAGCACAACTTGTGAATATAGACGCTGCCAATCTTAGCCGCATTGAACAGGGACGTTATTCAGTTGGTTTAGATATACTTTCCAGAATTTCTTTTGCGCTTGGTGCTAAAATTGAATTGGTCGATTTTGTTGACCAAGATAAAGTTTAAGCTGGCATCTTAGATGCCGCTACAAGATGTAATTTTAACCTCATTCTCTTGGCGTACGGCTTTGCCTACGCCATTTTTTATGACCTCAACCTATCAGGTTTTTGAAACCTTATAGGTTTGTAACTAACTAACCAACTATTCAACC
>JACCDS011312367.1_pt1 | contig 19143 bp, 19 predicted proteins | sample 7446441 | NCBI WGS metagenome assembly JACCDS01 (sample SAMN15323445, study PRJNA562643) | freshwater metagenome | isolation source: river surface water | place: USA:Blue River Watershed | collected 2017-08-17
GCGGCAGTCCTCGGGCAAGGGCCGTCCGCTGCGCGAGCACCTGGCCGAGCAGGTCCGGGGCCGGCGCATCGACAGCCAGGCCCTGGGCCCGGCGCTGTCCGACGAGTGCATCGACGCGCTGCAGCGCTTGTTGTCGAACTCCGAGAACACGCTCTCCAGCATCGTCGCGACCTTCAACGCGCCGCTGACGATCTTCGCGGATGCGGTGGTCGATGCGGCCACCAGCGCCGACGACTTCCGCCTCCAGGACGTGCGCCGGATGCGGATGTCGATCTACGTGCACATCCCGCCGAACCGGCTGGCCAGTGCACGGCCGCTGCTGAACCTGTTCTTCTCGCAGCTGGTCAGTCTGAACACCCAGCAGCTGCCCGAGCAGGACCCAACGCTGAAGGTGCAGTGCCTGCTGGTCAACGACGAGTTCACGACCATGGGGCGGGTCGGCGTGATCACGAGTTCGGCGGCCTTCCTCGCGGGCTACAACCTGCGGCTGCTGACGGTGGTGCAGGCGATGTCGCAGCTGGACGCGGTCTACGGCGACAAGGAAGCCCGGACGTTTGCGACCAACCACGGCCTGCAGATCCTGTTCGCACCGCGCGAGCAGCGCGACGCCGACGAGTACAGCGCGATGCTGGGGCACTTCACCGAGCGGGCGACCTCGCGCGGCCACAGCCGGTCGATGGGCCCACACGGCAGCCGCACGGTCAGCGTCAACGAGAGCGAGCAGCGCCGCGCGCTGTTGCTGCCGCAGGAGTTCAAGGAGCTGGGCAGCGAGAGGCTGGTGGTGATCGCCGAGAACTGCAAGCCCATCCTGGGCGAGAAGATCCGCTACCACCGCGACCCGGCCTTCACGAGTCGTCTGCTGCCACCGCCCGAGGTACCGACGTTGGACATGGACCTGCACCTGGCCAAGGTCCAGCAACGCTGGCGCGTGCTGGACGACGAGTTGGCCCCGGGCGAGACCCTGGATATCGAGCAGCTGGCACACGACCTCTCGTCCCTGCCCGACGATCTCGAATCGATCCCGGCCGAGAAAGCGGCGGACCTCTGCGTCGACTTTTTCCTGGCCGACAAGGCTCAGGCGACCGGCGGCGCAATCGAAGCCGCGGCCGACGAGGACGGCGTGCTGATCTCGGACGAACCGACGACAGCGTCGAATGACACGACCGAAAACGCCATCACCGAGGTGTCCGAACAGCCCGGTGCCGAGCTGGACGACCTGTCCGCTACACCCACCCCCTAAACCCTGCAGGAGCTGACCATGCGTGTCCCGATCCTCGCCCCCTCCCTATGTGCAGCCCTGCTGCTGGGCGCTTGCAGTTCGCCGCCCCGACCGCCGGCGGTCAAGGAATCGACGCGGCGTCCAGCGAACACAACGGTGGTGGTGGAGCTGCAGAGCTGCCGGTCGGAGCTGGCCAACACCCGGCTCGAAACCGCCGAGGCCACACGCCGCGCCGATCTCGCGATGGCAACCGCCGACCGGATCGTGGCGCTGCAGCAGGCGATCGAGCTGGTGAAGCCGGTCCAGGCCGTGCCCGCACCGGCGGCCTGCCCGCCTGCGACAGCCTCGACGCCCGAAGTGGTGCTGCCCTCGGCCAACCGGATCTACACGGTGCCCTTCGACTTCGGCAGCAGCCGTGTGAATCTGTCATCGGAACTGCTGCGCGAATTGGTGGCCCAGGCCCGGTCGGCACCACTGGTGGTGCTGCGGGGTCGCACCGACGGCACCCAGGACCTCGCCGCCGAGGTGCGCATCGCGCGCGAACGCGCCCTGGCCGTGAAGGCCCACCTGGTCGCCGCCGGCCTGGACCCGAACCGCATCCGCGTCACCTGGCAGCCCACCGGCGACCACGCGGCGGACAACGGAACGCCCGATGGCCAGGCGCGCAACCGGCGGGTCGAGATCGAGGTGTATGCGGCCTTGCCGACCGTGGCATCTACCGCACTCACTACCGCCATCCCCCAGCCCTGACGTGCTGCCAGCCAAGCACTCCCTGAACCTGCTTCACAACCTGGAGCTCACCATGGACAACGCCTCTGCCCCGGTTGATCCGCGCACACCGACTTCGGGAGGATCCGTGGAGCCTGCGGGCCGCAAGCCGGCCGACGTTGGGAAGGTTCGTGCGCCCGAGATGGAGGCCGCGGAACACTTCGAGCTGCGGGACCCGTTTTCGGAGGTGACCTACAACGCCCGGACCCTGGGCGAGATGGCGAGCAAGGCCGAGCAGCTTGGCGCCCACCGCTTTGTGGCCGTCGACGCAACAGGCCAGCGCAGTTTCGTGGAGCAGAGCAACGGCGAATGGCAGCGTCGGCCGGTGGTGGTCGAAGGTCGGGATGGGTATCCGGAGCTGGCCTCGCAAAAGGCACCAGAACAGGTTGAACCGAAAGAGGCTCGCACGTCGAGCCCGACGACGAAGGCCAGTGTTCGATCGGTCGCTGCGGCAGAACGCGCCGCACGGGTTGCATTACTGGAGTCGGCGCTGCAGGAGCGCTACATCATCAAGCGCGCGCCGTTGAGCGTCGGGGACGTGACGATCGGCAAGACCGAGTACCGGTTTAGGGGCGACTCGTCGCGGGTGGCCTTCACGGAATCGACCTTCCGCCTGGCGACCGACACGAACAGCCCATCGGTGGCGCGGTCCATGGTGGACGTGGCGCAGGCACGCAACTGGTCAGCGCTGCGAGTCTCGGGTCATGAAGATTTCAAGCGCCTGGTCTGGCTTGAAGCATCGGTGCGTGGGGTGAAGGCGATCGGCTACGAGCCAAACCCGGCGGATCTGGAGGTGCTTCGACGAGAGCGGGACGCGAGGCAGGTCAATCGCATCGACGTGGCGTCGACGGCGACCACGTCTGCAGGGTCGGAGAAGTCATCGGCGCGAGGGGGTGGTGGGCGCAAGGCCGTGCTCGCGGCCATTGACGCCTTGCTGGTCGCGAAAGGGGTGTCGCAAGCACATAGGGAGGCCGTGATGACGGCTGCGAGGGAGAAACTTGCAGCTCGGATGCAGATGGGGCAGTCGGCAGCCGTCAAGGTCTATGACAAATCTCAGCCCAGTCAAAGAACGGTCCCTGATCGGTCCAGGGAACCGTCGAAGTCACTTGAGCGCATGCAGCCTGCTCGATGAAGGACAAGTACGCCCATTGGGGCTTCACCTAACATACTGTTCCAAGTAATCGCGCCCCAGTCCAACCTGCTCGTAGTGCGCCCGGCACATCGCAATCTTCGAGAAGACATCCTCGTAACCCGTCGGCTTGCCCTGTTCGTCGACGTAGACCATGGCGCCGTGGATGTTGAAGTGGGTGATCATCTCCGGCTCGCCCGCGACCTCGTCGACCACCAGCGTGTGGATCTCGCCTGGCGGTTCGTAGACAAAGGATCCGGCGGTGGCGACCCAGTCGTGCTCCAGGTAGCGCCAGGCGCCCTTGATCACATAGCCGGTCACCCAGGACGGGTGGATGTGCCGAGACAGCACCCCCGATCGGCGCACCCGCAGCAGGTTGCACCAACTGCCGGTCACCGTGTTGAGCAGCAATGGGCGGAACCAGACGTTGGGCGCCTGCGGCACCCAGACGCGCTCGTCGTCGGGAATGGCAGGAATGGCGATCTCGGCCTGGATGCCGGGGTGCTGGACGATCATGTCGGCGACTTTCGAGGCTGGGCTGCAGGAAGGATTCAGACGGTCAGGTAGCCACCGTCGACCGGCAGGATCACGCCGGTGACAAACGCGGCGTCGGGGCCGGCCAGGAACAGCACCGGGCCGGCGACATCCTCCGGCGTGCCCCAGCGACCCATCGGCGTGCGCGCCAGGATGGGGCCGGACCGGGCCGGGTCGTCCTGGATAGCCTGGGTCAGCGGCGTGGCGATCCAGCCAGGTGCCACCGCGTTGACGCGGATGCCGTCGGCCGCATAGGCGATCGCCAGGCTCCGGGTCAGCTGGGCCACACCGCCCTTGCTCGCGCTGTAGCCCGGCACCAGGCCGCCACCGAAGAAGCTCAGCATCGACGCGGTGTTGACGATGCAGCCACGCCGGGCCCGCAGGCCGGCACGGGCGGCGGCGCAGACCCGCATCGTGCCGACCAGGTTGATGTCGACGACCTCGGCGAAGGTCTCCGGCTCGAGCTCGGCCCCACGCCGGATCACGCCGGCACAGTTGACGAGCACGTCCAGCGGCCCGAGCGAGACAACCGTCTCGCGCACCTGCACGTCGTCACGCACATCGAGGCGCAGGTGGCGCAGGCCGGGCGTGGGCCGAGCCGCCGCCGCCTCGACCTCGGCCTCCGTCGCACCCGTGGCCAGCACCGACGCCCCGGCGGCCGCGAACGCGCGGGCGATGCCCGCCCCGATGCCGCTGGTGCCGCCGGTCACCAGCACCTGTTGCCCGGCATGTCGGTCAGATCGTGTCGTCATCGCGTGGATTCCTCGCGGCCATGCCCGTCGCCGGCCCGGCGATTCACTTGGCGTGATAGGGCTTGGCGCCCACCGTCGTGCGGTAGATGCGGAAGTTCGGGACCTTGGGCTGGTCGAAGTCCATGTCACCGTCGACCCACAGGTGCAGGTGGTTGCTGACCAGGTAGAGCGTGCCCTTGGGACCCCAGGCCAGCGTGTCGGGCCAGGAGATGTCCTCGTGGCTGACGAAGGTGCTGACCTCGCCGGTCCTGGCGTCTCGCTTCATGACGCCGTTCAGTCCGAGGGCGGTCATGTAGAGGTTGTTGTCGCGGTCGGCGGTCATGCCGTCGGTGTTGGACGGCAGCGTGGCGACGACCTTGGCGGCGGCCATGACCTCGTCCTCGGTCTTGCTGAAGTCGCGGATCACGTCGGTGGGCAGCGACAGCAGGCGGTTGCCGGTCAGGTTGGTCCAGTACAGCGTCTTCTTGTCGCCCGACAGCGCGATGCCGTCGGCACCGGTCTTCATGCCATTGGGCTTGCCGTCCTTGGCCTTGAGCACGTCGCGACCGTGGATCTGGAAGGTGTAGGCCTCGTTGTTGACCCACTCCGGTGCCGACAGCACGCGCTTGGCCTTGTTGGACTTGATGTCGTAGACCAGGATGCCGCCCTTGAGCGGGTCGCAGAAGATGCCCGAGTCGCTGATGTAGACGACCCCCGCATCGTTGTCGACCGCGACGTCGTTGAGGAAGGAGCACTTGCGATCGCTGTCGGCCTCGCTGAACTCGTAGCGGGCGACCTCGCGGCCGGTCCTGAGGTCCCAGCCGATCAGCTTCTCGTCGCCCTGGGCCGACGGCGCGCCGGCCACATGGCCCTGGTCGAGGATCCACATGACGTCGTTGCGATCGATCTCGAAACCCAGCACGGCCTTCAGGCCCTTGGGGTTGTTGACGTCGTTCATCGCCTTGTTCGGGAAGGGCTGCAGCTTCCACTCCTTACCCTTGCGGACCAACCTGGACAGCGTGGCCGGAATCTCCTTGCCGCCCCAGCGCGCGGTGCTGACGTAGATCTGGCCCTTGGAATCGACCTTGGCGCCTTGCATCAGCACCTTCTTGTAGACCTGCTGGTCCATGTAGGCCTTCTCGGCCGCCGGATCACCCAGGTCATAGCTCAGGCGGTTCCACTCGGCCACCACCTCCAGGCGCGGCGGAACGGACGAAGGGGCAGAAAGCGCGATCGGACTCAGCGAGGCTGCGACGGCCGCGAAGGCCAGGGTCTTGATCAGTTGTTTCATGGTTCATGTCTCCTGTGGATCTGTCGGACGGGAAAACGCGGCGGCCACGTCGGCCGCGCGGGGAATGGGATCGACGGCGCCGTAGCCTTCGGTGGACAGGGCGGCGGCGACCGAGGCATAGCGGCCAGCCTCGAGCAGCAGGTCGCCTGCGACCAGGCGGGCCACGAATGCGCCGCCGAAGGTGTCGCCAGCTCCAGTCGCGTCCACCGGTCGACAGGGATGCGGCGGCAAGCGGTGTCGATGGTGGGCGTCGGCCACCAGCGCCCCGCGCGCACCCAGCTTGAGCGCCACCACGCGGGCGCCCAGGCCCAGGCAGTGATCGACCAGCGCATCCGGGTCGTGCAGGCCGGTCAGGGCCTGGATGTCCTCGAAGCTCGGCAGGCAGATGTCGCACTGGCTCATGGCCTGAGCCATGACCTCACGGGCCTGCTCGATCGGCCACAGCTGGAGTCTCAGATTGGTGTCGAAGGACACCTGCACGCCGGCCTCGCGGGCGATCGCGATGGCCTCGAAGGCCGCTTCGCGGGCACTGGCCGAGATGGCGAGCGTGATGCCCGACAGGTGCAGCAACCGGGCCCCGGCGATCCGCTCGCGTGGCAATCGGTCGGCCCGCAGCCGGCTCGCGGCCGAGTCCTTGCGGAAGAAGGTGAAGTGGTGTCCCGTCAGGTCGTGATGGACCAGGTAGATGCCGGTGGCCGCGTCCGGATCGGTCGCCACCGCGCTGTCGTCGACCTGTTCGGCTTGCCACAAAGACCGCAGCATCTGCCCGTAGGGATCGGCTCCAACGGCGCTCACATAGGCCACCCGCGCGCCCTGCCGCGCAGCGGCCACCGCAAAGTTCGAGGTGTCACCGCCATAGCCCTGCAGGTAGAGCCGGCCAGCGCCGTCACCGGTCTGGTTGAACTCGACCATCGCCTCGCCCAGCGAGACGATGTCGGCCCGCTGGCGGCGGGGCTCAGATGCGGCCATACTTCGCCAGGCCCGTGCGCAGCGACCGCTCGGCCATGATCAGCTTGGCCTGCTCGGCCTCGCGCTGGTCGATCTCGCGGGCCATCACCAGCACCTCGGCCGCGCGGTCCCTGGGCACCGCGACGACCCCGTCGACGTCGGCGACCAGGATGTCGCCCGGATGGATCACGATGTCGCCGACGCGCACCGGCACCTGCGAGGCGACCGTGCGGTAACGACCCAGCGTCGTGCCGGGGCTGACCTCGCGGGCATAGACCGGGAAGCCGTAGTCGCGGCGGATCTCCGTCAGGTCACGCACGCCGCCGTCGAGCACGGCGCCGACATGGCCGTTGGCCACGGCCCCGGCGGTCATCAGCCCGCCCCAGACCGCGACATCGACCTCGCCACCCTCGATGGAGATGACGATCACGCTGCCTGCGGGTGCCTCGTCGATCAGGTCAAGCGCATGCTGTGGTGGAACAAACTCGTCGGTCGCCGCCTCCAGCACGGTGGCGGCGGGGCCGCAGATGCGGTGGTCGTTGATGCGCGGCTTGATCGCGCTGCTGAGGTAGCCGCGGCGTCCGCAGACCTTGTCGACCGCGTCGGCCACCGACGCGACCGCCACGGCATTGAAGCCGTCGATCAGTTCTTTCATGGGAACACTCCTGGGAAAACGTGGAACAAGGAACGGGACGGCGCGGCTCACCAGCGGTTGAGCCAGTGCAGCGGCATCTGGCCTTGCAGGACCCGGGCGGCCTCCTCGGCGGCCTTGCGCTGCAGCTCGCGCATTGACTCCTGGCTGTACCAGCCGATGTGGTTGGTCACCACGACCGAGTCGAGGCCGAAGATCGGGTGCGAGGCATCGGGCGGCTCCTGCTCGAAGACGTCGAGCCCGGCGCCCTGGATCTGGCCACGGGCCAGTGCCACATGCAGCGCGTCAAGGTCGACCAGGCCTCCACGGGCCGTGTTCAGCAGCACGGCCGTCGGCCGCATCAGCGCGAGGCGACGCGCGTCGATCAGGTGATGGGTCTGCGGCGTCAGCGGCGCATGCAGGGCGATCACGTCAGCCTGGCGGCAGATCTCGTCGACGCTGGCAACCTCGACGTCTGCGGGCAGGCTGGCGATCGGGTCGTGCACCATCACCCGACCGAACTGGAAGCCTCGAAGCATGTCGTGGGTCGTGCGAGCGATGCGCCCATAGCCCACCAGGCCCAGCGTGCGGCCCCGCAGCCGGAACATCGGAGCCGTCACACCGGTCGTCCAGCGACCTTCCCGGACGGCCCGGTCATGCAGCGCGATCCGTCTCACCACCGACAGCATCAGCGCGACCGTCTGCGTGCCGACCTCGTCGATGCCGTAGTCGGGCACGTTGGCCACCGCCACCCGGTGCTCGCGGGCCGCATCGAGATCGATGTTGTCGACGCCGATGCCATAGCGGATCACCGCCTGGCACCTGCCAGCCGCCGCGATCACTCGCCGCGTCACCGGCGTTTCACGCACCAGGACGACGTCGGCGTCACGCACCGCCTCGCAGGATTGCGCCTCGTGGCCCGCCACGGCACGCAGCTCGAAGCGGGCGCCGATGCGGCCGAGGATGTCCACCTCCTGGTCATAGGCCGAGTAGCCATCGTCGATGGCCACGACCAAGGGCTGCGCTGTCTTCGCGGTCATGACGAACGGTCCTGGAAGGAGTCTCGTGTTGGTCCAGCGCTCACTTGCCGGCCTGCAGCAGCTTGACCAGCTCGGGGTTGAGCGTCTCGCTGAACTTGGCCACCACCGGCTGCACCGTGGCGCGCAGGCGCTGCATCTCGGCGGGCGCCAGTTCGGTCACCTGCATGCCCTTGGACCGCAGCGACTCGATCAGCTTGGTGGCCTGTTCGCGCTGTTGCGCGCGCTGGTAAGTGCCGGCTTCGACGGCCGCAGCCTTCACCGCAGCCTTGTCGGCGGCCGACAGGGTGTCGAACCATTTCTTGCTCGCGATCACGATGAAGGGCGAGTACACATGGCCGGTCAGCGACATGTACTTCTGCACCTCGTAGAACTTCTGCGAGTCGATCAGGCCGACCGGGTTCTCCTGCGCATCGACCGCATGCGATTCGAGCGCCGCGTACAACTCCGTGAACGCCATCGGCACCGGGTTGGTCCCCAGTGCCTTGAAGGCCTCGATGAACACGGGGTTCTGAATCACCCGGGTCTTCAGGCCGGCGAAGTCCTCGAGCCTGGCGACTGGCCGCTTCGAGTTGGTGAAGTTGCGAAAACCGTTCTCCCAGTAGGCCAGGCCCACGAGACCCACCGCATCCAGTCTCGCGGCCAGCTGCTGGCCGACAGGACCATCGAGCAGCGCATCGGCCTCCTTGTAGCTGGTCACGACGTAGGGCAGGTCGAAGATCGCGAAGTCCTTGATCACGCCGACCAGGTTGGAGGTCGGGCCCACCATCATCTCGATCGTGCCGCCCTGAGTGGCCGACTGCATCGCCGGATCCGAACCCAGCTTGCCGCTGCTGTAGGTGGTGATGTTCAGCTTGCCGGCGGTCTTGCTGGCGACCAGTTCGGCAAAGCGCTTGGCGCCCAGGCCTTGCGGGTGGGTTTCGGACGAGCCATAGCCGAACTTGATCGGTGTCTGGGCCGAAGCCAGACCCGTGAGGGCGATCACGGCGGTGGCAACGAGGGTCTTGAGCAGCGTTCGACGCATGGTGGCCTCCTTGGGCGTTCGAGAAATCGGGGACGAGGAAACAGGTTTGGAGCGGGCTCAGCGCATGAGCCACTTCATCGGCGCGATCACCAGAGCCGGCCAGGCGATGAGCGCCATCAGCACGGCGGTCTCGGCGAGCAGGAAGGGCCACACGCCTCGGATGACCTGGGCCATCGGAACCCTGGCGACCGAACACACGACGTTGAGCACGTTGCCCACCGGTGGGGTGATCAGGCCGATCGCGTTGTTGATGATGAAGAGCACGCCGAAGTACACCGGGTCGATGCCGGCCTGCTTGACGATCGGCATCAGCACCGGGGTCAGGATCAGGATGGTGGGCGTGAAGTCGAGCGCGGTGCCCACCACCAGCACGATGGCCTGCATGAGCAGCATCAGCAGCATCGGCCGATCGATGAAGGGCGCCAGCATCGTCACCAGCTGATCGGGGATGTTGGCCACCGTGATCAGCCAGGCCGAGACCATGGCGGCGGCCACGAGGAACATCACCACCGCCGACGTCTTGGCCGACAGCACCAGGGCGTGGTACAGCCGGGCGACGTCGAGTTCGCGGTAGACCAGCGCGCCGACCGCACCGGAGTAGACCGCCGCGACCACCGCGGCCTCGGTCGGCGTGAAGACCCCGAGCTTCATGCCGACGACGATGAACAGCGGCAGCAGCAGGGCCCAGCCAGCCTGCCGGATCGCGATCACCCGCTCGCGCCAGGACTTGCGCGGCGACGGCACAACCTCACTGTCGCGGCACAGCCACCACCAGGTGATGACCAGCGACAGGCCCATCAGGAGGCCTGGCACGATCCCGGCCATGAAGAGCTTCGTGACCGACACGCCGGCGATGGTGCCGAACAGCACGAAGCCGATCGACGGCGGGATGACCGGCGCGATGATCCCGCCCGCCGCCATCAGGCCACCCGCTCGGCCGACGTCGTAGCCGGCGGTGCGCATCATCGGGATCAACAAGGCCGCGAGTGCGGCCGTGTCGGCGATCGCCGATCCCGACAGGCTGGCCATGACCAGCGAGGCGAGGATGGCCACGTAGCCCAGGCCGCCGCGGCGATGGCCGATGACCGCCATGGCGGCATCGACGATCCGGCGCGACAGGCCGCCCGCATTCATCAGTTCACCGGCCAGCAGGAAGAAGGGCACGGCCAGCAGCGGATAGCTGTCGGAGCCGTCGACCAGGTTCTGGGCCAGCACCTGCGGGTCGAGGATGCCGACCTGCCACATCAATGCGACGCCGCAGGCCATCAAGGCGAAGGCGATCGGCATGCCCAGCGCCATCGCGCCGAGCAGGGAGGTCAGGAAGATCAGGACGGTCATCGTGCGGCCCGGTTCATTCGGTGGTGGCGCGCTGGGCGACGTCCTCGGCGGACGCGCCGTTCAGCAGGCGCCAGACGTTGCGCAGTGCCAGCAGCCCGATGAGCACCGCCGCGACGACGGCCGAGACGTAGATCGCGCCCTTGGGGATGCCCGAGACCGGCGCGACGTTGGCTGCATTGATCACGGTCTGCGTCCAGCCCCCGACCAGCATCAGGCCGCAGCAGCCGACGATCACGAGGTTGGACAGCAGCGCACACGCCTGACGACCTGCCCGAGGCAACAGCGCCGTGACCGTGTCCATCGCGATGTGTCCACCTTCGGCGAAGACCAGCACCGCGCCCCCGAAGGTGAGCCACACGAAGATGAAGCGCGAGACTTCCTCGGACACCGTGATGCCGCCGTCGAAGGCATAACGCAGCAGCACGTTGCCGAACACCATCGCAACCATCACGGCCAGGCCGATGGCCAGCAAGGCTTCTCCTACCCGTCTACAGCCCATCCATGCGCCGTGCATCCGTCTTGTCTCCATCTCCGGCGGGCTTGGGCGATCCGTTCGCCAACCCATGGAATGAATCGTATCTGATATCTTAGATCTGACATTCGGGATTTCCCTGGGCCACTACACTTGCAACGAAACGACCGACTGGCGACCCTGCGACCATGAACAGCCCCCTCCGACTCGAACGCCCCCAGCTGCTGACCGACCTGGCGGTCGAACGCATCCGCGAGGCCATCGTCAGCGGCGAGCTCAAGCTGGGGGAACAGGTGTCGGAAGCCCAGCTCGCGCAAAGCATGGGCATCAGCAAGACGCCGGTGCGCGAGGCGCTGCTGCGGCTGAAGATCGAGCGGCTGGTCGAGATCCACCCGCAGCGCGGCACCTTCGTGTTCCGGCTGGGGCCTGACGAGGTCGGGCAGATGTGCCGCTTCCGCGCCATGGTCGAGACCCACGCGCTGCGCGAAGCGGCGGCCCATGACCGGGAGGAGTTGCTGCGCGAACTGCAGCGATGCCTCGACGAGATGAAGGAAGCGGAGGACGCCGGGGATGTCGCGCGCCTGTCGCGCATCGACATGGACTTCCACCGGCAGTTCCTGATGTGCTGCCCGAACGACTACCTGCAGGCCAGCTACAACCTCATCCGCTACCAGCTGATCGCCTTGCGATTCCGCGCACCGATCGAGAACGCGATCGACAGCCACCAGGTGCTGGTGGACGCAATCGCTCGTGGCGACATCGACGGCGCCTGCGAGTTGCTGCAGACGCACGTGCTGGAAAACGAGCTGCGATATTGCCGCGCAAATGACGTGGCTTAAGGATCAATGAACTTCAATTACCCAATCGTCACTTCACCACGCATCAATGAAGCGCTGCTTCAATAGCTTCCGCTATTGAAAGTGCTTTCCGCAAGCGGCGCGCCAGCGTATTGCCAAACACTGGCAATGTCAACTGATGCCGGGAGATCACCGCGTCACGCAAACGTTTTGTGCCAATCAGATTTACCTGCCGCCCACTGATTTCTACGCGCTGGTCAGTGGTGAACGGCTGATCCGTATTGACAAATGGACGCTCTAAGTCGAGGTTAATCCGAACATGTTTCCCGCAGGACAATTGATAGCCTCGACGAGAAGAGTCCGCCAACAGCACATTCTTTCCCAATCGCTGAAGAACATCACCCAAATTCATTGCCGCCAGCCAATCCAATTCGCCGGTGAAGATCAAAGAAAAACTTGTACATTCACCGATCCACACCAACGCCTCATTGAAGACGTCACTCTGGACCAAGTACTTCAATTCCGAGAACTGGTGGACATCCTCTTCAAGATTGCTGAGCAACTTCGACTGAGGACTGTAAACGACACCAACCCCAGCAATACTCGACAACTCTAGACGACCGAGAAATGCAAGTTTAAAGTCGTGAAGCCCCTTGTGCCCGAACAATCTTGCGAAACGCACATCGCTCGAAGGCACAGTACCACAAGTATCCGACACCTCATCATTCGTCAATGTGTGGAGTCGCGCATGTTTGCGTACGCAGTAGCTCCCTATAGAACGCATGGTCGGACTTAGTTCAGGCAGGCGAGCCTGAATAAGTTCGAGCAAAGACAGACCGTCCTACGTTCGGCGCCCTTGGCAACTAGTTTGCATAGCGATGGAAAATAGACGCCGGCATAAGTCGTAGTTCAGATTGCCTGCAGCTTGAAGTCGGCGTGTCGAATCGCCATCACCGCCTTCAGCAGCGCCACCGACTTCTCCAGACCTTCGAGCGAGTTCAGCAATACGTCCTCGTGCTCGATGCTGAGCCAGCCATCCTGATAGCCAGCCATCAGCAGCCGATAGCAGAACTGCCGCCACCAGGTCTCGCCGTGGCCATAGCCCAGCGTGATGTAGCTCCAGGCCCGCGCGCGGACGTCGGACAGGCCACCGTTCTCCAGCAGGCTGGTGACTGCCTGCACCGGCGCGTTCAACATCGTGTCCTTGGCATGCACGTGGTAAACGGCATCGCCGAGTGCATTGACGGCGGCGAGCGGGTCGGCGCCCATCCAGAACAGGTGCGACGGATCGAGGTTGGCACCCACCACCGGGCCGACCGCCGAGCGCAGCTTGAGCAGGCTGGGCACGTTGTAGACACACTCGCTGCCATGCAGCTCCAGCGCGATGCGCTCGACGCCGCTGGCGCGGGCCAGCTCGACGATCTCGGCCCAGTAGGGCAACAACACGTCGTCCCATTGGTACTTCAGCATCGTCTGCGTCTCGGGCGGCCAGGACGCCACGACCCAGTTCGGCATCAGGTCGCCCGCCCGGCCGGCCGGCAGGCCCGACATCGTGCAGACCTTCTTGATGCCCATCTCGCCAGCGATGCGGATGGTGTCCTTCAGGCATTCGCCCTGCTTCGTGTCGGTCGGGTGCAGCGGGTTGCCGTTGGCGTTCAGGCAGATGATCTCCAGCCCGCGGTCGCTGAACTTCTTGGCCAAGGTAGCGCGAGCACTGGCGCTGGCCTTCATCTCGGCGAGATTGAAGTGCGGCGCAGTGGACCAGCCACCTGCCGCAGCGTCGCGCTGGCGGGTGGCGGCATCTTGCTGCCGCCCACCTTCCTGGTCGGCGATGCGCTGCTGTCGGGCGAACTGGTCGAGGTGCTACCGGCGTACCGATCCATCTCGCTGGACGTCGACGCCGTCTACCCGAGCCGGCAGCACCTGACGTCCAAGGTGCGGTTGCTGGTCGACCACCTGGTCGAGGCGTTCAAGGTCAGGTCCTGGCCGGCGTGAGGACCGCGACGCGAGGTCACGGCGGATCGCCTGCGACAAGGCGAGGTCCTTGGGATCGGTTGACGCTCGCAGAGCCCTGGCGACGCGCAGCCAAGCTTTGAGGCCGAACGGTGCCGCAGGCCGTTCCAGCCGGATCATAGGTCGATGGGCTACCGGATAGGCGTCTCGAACCAGGCGTTCCTCTTCACGGGCCTTGATGCGCCATAGCGCTTCGGATGAACGATCACTGCTGCGCGCGAATCGGCGACTGGCCTCCGCCTCAACGCCCAGTTCACGCAGCTTCTCGGCAAACGTCTCCCGCCACCGCGCCAGGTCCACCTTGCGCGGGTTCAGCCTGCGCCCCTGCTTGGACTCCGCACGCACGCTCAGGTGCACGTGCGGATTGGCCTGGTGGTCATGCAGCACCATCACGAACTTGTGATCGGCCAGTTCGGCCTGGGCGAACGCCCGGGCAGCCCGCTGGACAGCCAGCGGATCCGTACCACGCGGCATCGACAGCATGATGTTGAAGGCCTCGCGCCGGTGTCCGGGCAGTGGGTCATCAACGATGAAGGACCCGCCATAGCGCCAGTCGTCGACCAGGTCGCGCATCGCGTCCTGGCCTTGCCGCACGTCGCCGAGTTCGTCCTCGAAGTCGAGCCGTCCGTTCTTGCTGACATAGCGGAAGTGCGCCGCGATCGCGCGCATGCCGCGACCTCCGCCAGTCACCTTGACCATCACCTGCGGCGCCCGCCGCACGACGGTCGCGGCGATGCGGGCCCGGATCTCCTGCGCCCGTTGGCGTGTCGCCTCGGCCGACAGTCTGGGCGTCGAGCTGCGAACGATCCGGTTGCCGGGGTAGAACAGCCGATCGCCCCAAAGGACGAGCAGGCCGTCGATGTTCGACGGTGAGGTCATGGTGGTCTCTTTTGCCTATGAGCGGACCGAAGGGTTCGAGCTGCGCTGGGGTTGAAGATCAGACAAGACTCGCGAAGCCAGCCGCAGGTGCATGCGAACCTCCGCGTCAAAGGACTCGAATCGCGCGCGGTAGGCCTTGGCCGCCTGGCCCTCGCCTCGGGACAGCAGGCTGGTCAGGTGCCGGATGTCGCGGCTGAGGTCGGCGAGTTCGGCATTGGCTCGGATCAAAGCAGCGACGCTCTCGGCATGACGGCTACCGTTGACCACCATCGGCACCTGTGCGACCAGACCCGCGAGGAAAGCCGCACGTGACAGGCCAGCGCTGCGCGCGGCCTCGTCCAACCGTCGCACCTCTTCGGCCTTCATGCGAATCGACAGCTTGAAGGTCTCGGTCGATGCCGCCGCCATGTCCGACGGCCCCGAAGTGACGCCCTCGCTCGCTAGACCCAACTCACGCGCGACGGCCGTTCTCACGAGCACCGACACGGTCGTTCGATCAGCTTGCGCACGCGCCACCAGCGCGGCCTTCAGGCCGCGCATGTCGACGGTGACGAAGTCGTGGTTCATGGTGGGAATGGGGCCGACGAAAGACGGTCAAGACACTTGTGAAATCGGCGGCAGGCCGCCTATCTCTGCACTCACCTCCGAATGAAGTCTGGACTCGAATCCAGTGCTTGTGGGCGATGACTTCGAGGCCAGAGTCATCGCTGCGATCGGCCTTTCAGGCCATCGAAGGAAGTCCAGGTGAACCGCAACCGGAACAGATCCGGCACCTATCCGTTACACATCCGGTACACATCCGGAACAGAAGCGGAACAGAACCGGCACGTATCCGGAACACATCCGACACAGCGCAGGTCTGCCGTGAGGCTCGTTTGTCAAACCGTTTGACAACTCGTCGCCCGCCCAGCTTGTCAAACCGTTTGACAACCCGATCGAGCAGCACAAAGACAAGGGGCGCCACAGTGGGCGCCCCCGACTCGTCGCGATGGCCTGTCAGTCGAGCATGAACCCGAGCAGTCGTACGCGATCCACTGAGATCAGGACAGCGGTGCCGCCCCCGATCGGTCTCACGTACACATGACCTGGCTCCACCGGCGGCATGTCGACCACCAGCTCGTGACGCAGCGCGTCCAGTTCGACCATCAACTTCGGCCGCCGATCGACCGCCCGAGGTTGTGCATCGAACGCGATCTCGGTCTGGACCGGCGTCGTTGACACGACCTCCCGAGGTGTTGAGTCTTCGGGAGTCGACGGAGCCTCCGCCATCGGCTCGATGGTGCCCTCGTCAACCTGCACCTCGGGATCGCGCATCAGCCGTGCTCTCAGGTCCTCCACCACGCTGCGCGTGATGTCGGACTGATCCTGCTGCCATGCCTCGACCTGCGCCGGATGAGCTTCGTGCAGCCTGCGCAACTCGTGCAGTTCCCGCAGGCCCCGGCATCGACCGTCGCGATAGGCCTGAAGCAGCCAGTCCGGCGGGTCGATCATCGCGGTCACCAGCGCCACCCATTGCCGACTCTTGCCCAGCTTGCGTGCGATCTCGGACTGGCTTTCGCCCAAGGCCAGGCGCTTGCTCACGAACATCGCCAGCTCCAGCGGCTTGAGGCCCTCGCGCTGCTCGTTCTCGATGACCTGGTCGTAGCGATCGGCCGTCGTGTCGACGAAGGCCGGGATTTGCGACAGGCCGGCCAGCCTCGCCGCACGCAGTCGCCGGGCACCGAAGTTCAGCACCCAGCGATTCGGCTGCAAACCCGGCCGCACCGAGATCGGCTGCCGCACCCCGCGTTCGCGCACCGTGTCGGCCAGCGCCTGCAAGGCCTCCTCGTCGAACTCCCGGCGGGGTTGCTCAGGGTCCTCGTCGATGTGGTCCAGCGCGATCAATAATGGCGTGCCCGTGGCGTTGGGCATGGGCGCATCGAGCGCCACCAGGTCCTCAAGCTGCAGGGCCATGGCTCGCCTCCTGTTGGCGCGGGGTCCCGATCACCGGTGTCCTGGCCGCGCCGAGCACCAGGTCGGCGATGTGGCTCAAGCTGGGCTCGATCTCGCGCCAAGCTTCGCGGGCTGCGGTCTTCTTCATCTCCCAGAGCACCTCGCCGGCGGCCTGGGCTTCGGCGATGCTCGATCGTTTCGGGATCGACGCGAAGTCACCGGGCCGCTCGCCGATGCGGATCATCAGCGCGTGGTAACGCATGACGATCTGCTGGAAGTTGGTCTTCTGGAAGGCGGTGGCCTCGACCAGTGTGGGCAGCAGGCCGATCAGGTGCAGCTTGGGGTTGAGCACCGCCTTGATCTTGCGCAGGCCCACCCGCTCGTGGTTCAGCAGCCCGAAGACCCCGTCCATCGCCTCCTGGTTGAGCTGGATCGGCGAGAGCACGAAGTCGGCCGACACCAGCGCCGAGATCAGCCGGATGTCGGGGTTCGGGTTGGTGTCGATCACGCAGACGTCGAAGGCCGCATCGACCGAGTTGAGAAAGCTGCGCATCCGCCGTGCGAACGGTGTGTGCAGGTCCGGCTGCCGCTCCATGTCGAGCAGCGGCGTATCCGCGGGCACCACGACGAAGGGCTTGAGGGGCAGGACCGGCAGGGCCGCCGTCCCACCGTTCAGCAGCTCGCTCGCCGAGCAGGGGGCTGCCTCGACCCGCCCGCTCAGGCGCAGCGGCCGTGTGAAGTTGGCCTGGTGATCGAGGTCGATGGCCAGGACACGGCAGCCGCGTTGGGCCAGGTGGTGACAAAGCAGCGTGGCCACGGCGCTCTTGCCGACACCACCCTTCTGGTTGCACAGGACCAAGGTCTTCATGGGAGCTCTCCAGCTTCGAGGATGAAACCGGCTCACGGCCTCGCTTGCGGCCGGGACCCGGCGCTCGCACGCGTTCGACGCTCAGATCCACGCAGGACTCCGAGGCTGCCCGGCGGCCGGCCCTCGATGGGTCGCAGCCGGGCCTCGCGAGCCGGCCGCCACGCGGCCGGCGAGCCGTTTTGGCAGCCCTGCCATGCGTCCCCCAAACGACGAACGCGCGCTGGCTCGATGGTTGAGCCAGCGCACGTCCTTGGGGGCGATGAATCCGGGGGCCGATCCATCGCCAGGCTAGGTCCTGCGGTCAGGTCTTCAGCTTGCGCATCTCCTCGGCCAGGATCCACAGGGCCCGGTTGATGTTGACGCTGCGATCGATGCTGCCGACCGGTGGGGTTTCGATCCGCCGGCCCTGGGCGCTGCGGCCGGGCAGGCCACCCCGGATGGCGTTCTCCTGCACGCGCTGGAAGGTGCTCCACAGGCTGGACCCGACGTCCTCGATGCGGCGCGGCATCGTCAGTTGCGCGGCGGTGACAGGTGCGGGACTCAGGCCGTCGACGGTTTCCCCGAAGCGCAGCGCCAGGGCGGCCGTGGCAAAGGCGTGTTCCTCGTCGTCGTCCAGCGTCAGCGCCTTCATGGCCTGCGTCGACTCGCCGACGGCCTGGAAGTCGTCGAGCACCCGATACGCACCCTCGATCACGTCGTGCTGGACGTTGCCCTTGTGGGGGATGCGGATGTCGTGCGCGGTCTGGCCCACCACCAGGCCGTTGCAGCAGACGAAGCGGAAGACCCCGGCCAGCATCTGATACGCGCTGGCACCGTCATGGCTGTTGATCAGGATGATCTCGTGCGCCTCGCTGCGCGCCTGGACCTGGCCGGCGTGGCGCATGCGGATCATGTGCTTCGTGTAGGCGGTCTTGCCTTCGATCCGGCTCTGGCTCTGCGCGACCATGAAGGGTTCGAAGCCTTCGCGCTTCAGGCCGCGCAGGACGTCGATGGTCGGGATGTAGGCATATCGCTCGGAGCGGCTGGCGTGCTTGCCTTCGGCAAAGATCGACGGCGCGACGCGGCGCATCTGGTCGTCATCCATCGGCGTGTCGCTGCGCTCCACCCGGGTGTTGCGGGCGAAGCGGGTGGCGAGCTGGGCGCGGCCCTGAGTCGTCGCGGGGCTGGTCGTGGTCGTGAACATGGCGGTTCCTTCGGTGTGCGGTGGAAGGACCGGGCCGGCTGGGATTTGTGGAGGGCCGACCCGGTCGGGTGGCCTCAAGCGGCGGCGTGGGCGGGCTGGCGGTCGTGGCGGGGCTTGTGCGTCGCGCGGGTCGTGCGGCCCATGCCCGAGCTGGCGGCGGTGGCCGGCGTGCGGGTGTCGGTGTCCTCGTGCGGCTCCGGCTGGCCTTCGCGCTCGCGGCGGGCTTCGGACTCGGCGCGGCTGTCGAGGTAGTCGATCTCGTCGGCCGTGAAGGTCAGCGTGTGCACGGTCTCGCCGTCCTTCTCGTACCGGTGGTTGCGCACCCGGCCGATGATGTTCACGTGCGAGC
>JACCDS010098823.1_pt1 | contig 19140 bp, 14 predicted proteins | sample 7446441 | NCBI WGS metagenome assembly JACCDS01 (sample SAMN15323445, study PRJNA562643) | freshwater metagenome | isolation source: river surface water | place: USA:Blue River Watershed | collected 2017-08-17
ACGAGATGGCCGCGCGGCTCGGCTCCGTCACCGGCGGTTTCAGCAAGCGCTTTGTCACCATCGCGTGGGCCTACTGCGGCCTGATCGCGATCGCCCTCTTCGGGCCCGGCCTCGCCGATCCCGACCAGGCCTGGGGCCTGATGACGCGCGAACTGCTCCCCGTCGGCCTGATCGGCGTGATGATCACCGGCGTGCTCGGCGGCAAAATCGCCGTCCTCGGCGCCCAGTCCGTCGCGCTTTCCGGTCTCGCGGTGAAGAACCTCTACGAGCCGATGTTTCCCGGCAAAACCGACGCGCACTACATGGTCGTCGCGCGCGTGGCCGTGCCGGTCCTGCTGGCCGCGGGCGTGCTCGTCGGCCTCTTCCTCAACAGCGTGGTCGCGATCCTGAAGTTTGCCATCGTGCTCCTGCTGGTCTGGGGCGTGCCCGTGACGCTGCTGTTCCTGTGGCGCCGGGTGACGCGGATCGCGGTCCTCGTCCAGGTAATCATGACGCTGCTGCTCATCGCCGTCGTGCCGTGGATTGTGTCGACGATCCCGGCCCTCGCGCGTTCGGAGGCGCTGACGCTGATGACGCGCGAGCGCACGGTGACGAAGGAAGTCGCCGCGACGAAGACCGATGTCGCCGCCGGTCTCGCCGCGCAGGAAGGGCAGAAGATCACGAAGACGCGCCGGATCGAGCCGGTGTCGGTGTACTTCGAGGAAGGCGTCGTGCGCGTGGACCCGAAGGATCCGAATTCGCCGAAGACGGGCAAGGGCCTGTTCCGCCCCGAGGTCTATCTGATGAAATTGCTCGGCTTCGACGTCGCCGGTTTCAGCTCGGCCCAATTGCTCACGACGCGCTACCTCGTCGATGCGGCGTTGCCGATCGTGCTGCTGATCGGGGTTTCGCTGCTGACGCGGCCGACGGATCCGGTGCGCGTCGCCCGTTTCTACGTGCGCATGAAAACGCCGGTGGCGCCGACGCTCGACGAGGATGCCAAGCGGGTAGAGGAGAGCTACGCGAACCCGACGTGCTACGACCACACGAAGCTGTTTCCGGCCTCGAATTGGGAGTTCACGAAATGGGACAAGACGGACGCGCTCGGCTTCATCGCCTGCTGCGCGCTCGTCGGCGTGGTGCTCGTCGTCTTCAAGGGCGTGCTCGTGATCGGCTCGTGACGCCGCCGCGGCGGGCAGCGCCGGTCCGCGCCCGCGATTAGGCCGCGGATTGCGGCGCTGCACCGGCGCTGATCCCCGGGGCCGGAGCGAAGGATAGCTTGCGCCGCTCCGGGCCGGCTCCCAGATTTCGGGCCGTTTTCCAACCTATCGCCGCATGAAACTCATCGTTGCCATCATCAAGCCGTTCAAGCTCGAGGAAGTGAAAGAGGCGCTCGCCGCCGCCGGCATCGAGGGCATGACCGTGACCGAGGTCAAAGGCTTCGGCCGCCAGAAGGGCCACACCGAAATTTACCGCGGCAGCGAGTACACCGTCGATTTCCTGCCGAAGGTTAAGCTCGAGGTCGCCGTCGGCGACGAGCTGGCCGGCAAGGCCGTCGACACGATCGTGAAGGCCGCGAAGACCGGCAAAATCGGCGACGGCAAGGTCTTCGTGTTGCCGATCGAGGAAGTGATCCGGATCCGGACCGACGAGCGCGGCGAAGCGGCGGTCTGACGCGCGGGCCCGAGGCCCGGCCGGAAAAATTTCCGGTCCCCGAATATTGCCGGTCTCGCTCGTGAGGCCGGCTTTTTTGCGCGTTGTCGCCGCTGGCTGGCACAAGCGGATGCGTCACGCGCCGGGGGTTGGCATGGCTGGTGCTAAACGGAAAGCGCGAGGCGTCGGCCTAGGTGCCTCGCATTACCCGGCGGCTGCATCGTTCGAACGGTCGCGCGGGGAGCCGCAGGACCCTCCAACAACAACCACACAAGCGCATGATCTGTTCACGCCCCCGTCGCAAGACGCCGTTCGCGTTCCTCGCCCTCTTCGCAGGGCTCAGTCTCGGAACGCTGTTTGCCCAAACGCCCGCTCCCGCTCCGGCGCCGGCTCCCGCGGCTGCCCCGGCGGCTGCCGCTCCGGCAGTCGCGGCAGTCGCGGCCGCCGCGGAAGCCCCCAAATTCAAAGATTACGCGGCCTTCCAGGAATCGCCCGGATATGCGCTCTTCACCGCGAACAATATCTGGATGATGCTGTGCGCCGGGCTCGTGTTTGTGATGCACCTTGGGTTCGCGACCGTGGAGTCGGGCCTCACGCAGTCGAAAAATACGGTCAACATTCTGTTCAAGAATACGCTCATCCCCTGCATCGGCCTGCTCACGTATGCGATCGTCGGCTTCAACCTGATGTATCCGGGAGCCGACTTCGCCGGCAAATGGTTCGGCTTTTCCGGCTTTGGCATCAGCATCAGCGACGACGTCGCCTCGCTGACCAGCGTTTACAACGCGGGCTACACTTACTGGACCGATTTCCTGTTCCAGGGAATGTTCGCGGCGACGGCCGCGACGATCGTCTCGGGCGCGGTCGCCGAGCGCGTGAAGCTGGGTTCGTTCCTGATCTTTTCGGTGCTGTTCGTCTCCCTCTCCTATCCGATCACCGGCATGTGGAAGTGGGGTAATGGCTGGCTCAATACGCTGGAAAAGCCGTTTTACGATTTCGCGGGTTCCACGCTGGTGCACTCGGTCGGTGGCTGGGGCGCCTTGGCCGGTGTGCTCGTGCTCGGACCCCGGCTCGGCAAATACAAAGACGGCAAGGTGCAGCCGATCCTCGGGCACTCGATGCCGCTCGCGACGATCGGCGTGTTTCTGCTCTGGTTCGGCTGGTTCGGTTTCAACGGCGGCTCCGTGCTTTCGGCCAATCCGTCCCTCGTTTCGCTCACACTCGTCACGACTTGCCTCGCGGCGGCCGCCGGCGGTCTGGCGGCGGCACTGACCTCCTGGGTTGTGATCAAGAAGCCCGATCTTTCGATGGCGCTCAACGGCATCCTCGCCGGTCTCGTCGGCATCACCGCGGGTGCGGACCAGATGGCGGCGATGTCCTCCGTGATCATCGGTGCCGTTGCCGGCGTGATCGTGGTCTTCTCGGTCATCTTCTTCGACAAGATCAAGATCGACGATCCGGTCGGAGCCATTTCCGTCCACCTCGTATGCGGCATCTGGGGCACGCTCGCCGTCGCGCTCTTCGGCAATCTGGCCGGTGGCGCCCAGCTCGTATCGCAGCTCAAGGGTATCGTTTCGATCGGTGCGTTTACCTTCATTTTTGCCCTCGTGGTCTTCGTCGCGATCAAGGCGACCATTGGCCTGCGCGTGAGCGCCGAGGAAGAAACCGAAGGTCTCGATATCGGCGAACACGGCAACGAGGCGTATCCGAACTTCACGAGCGCCCACAAGTAAGCCCACAGCTTAAACACCCATGAAACTCATCATCGCCATCATCAAGCCGTTCAAGCTCGAGGAAGTGAAAGAGGCGCTCGCGGCCGCCGGCATCGAGGGTATGACCGTCACCGAAGTCAAAGGCTTCGGCCGCCAGAAGGGCCACACCGAGATCTACCGCGGCAGCGAATACACCGTCGACTTCCTGCCGAAGGTGAAAATCGAGGTCGCCGTCGGCGACGAGACCGCCGGCAAGGCCGTCGACACCATCGTGAAGGCCGCGAAAACCGGCAAGATCGGTGACGGCAAGGTCTTCGTCCTCCCGCTCGACGAGGTCATCCGGATCCGCACCGACGAACGCGGCGAATCCGCGGTCTGATCCGCTTCTACGTCTGATTCCCAAGGCCGGGCTCCCTGCGAGCCCGGCCTTTTTTGCGCCCCACTCCCGTGCCCCGCCGGCAGGTCCCGCCCGGCGCCCGCGGAGTCTGTCATATCGCGAATCTGGCCGAATTTTTTCCCTGCGGGTCCGGGGATCGGCATCGATTCTGCTCATGGAATTCGCTCAAGCCATGAATCTTCGCCGCATCCCGATTGTCCGCTCCCTGTCCGCCGCCGTGCTCGCTTTGGTCCTCGGTGCCGCCGCCTTCGGCCAGGCTCCGACCCCGGCTCCCGCCGCTCCGCCGCCGGCTCCCTCGCTCGAGCAGCGCATCGCCGGCATCGAGGCCTACTTGGCCAACGGCGACCCGACGGCGGCGCTCAAAGACGCCAAGGGCGCCGTGCCCGCCGGTCTGACCACGCCCGCCGTCGGCACCGCCGGCCCCGGCCACAACGGTTTCATGATGATCTGCGCCGCGCTCGTGCTCTTCATGACGCTGCCCGGCCTCGCCCTCTTTTACGGCGGTCTCGTCCGCACCAAGAACGTCCTCTCCGTCATGGCCCAGTGCCTCGGCATCGCCGGCCTCGTCACCATTCTGTGGTGGTGCTTCGGATACAGCCTCGTCTTCGGCAAAAACTTCGACAGCGCCTTCCTCGGCGGTTCGGAATTCTTCTTCATGCGCGGCGTCGATTCGCTGCCCAACACCGACTACGCCTACTGGATTTCGCAGAACGTGTTCGCGATGTACCAGATGATGTTCGCGATCATCACGCCCGCCCTGATCGTCGGCGCGATCGCCGAACGCATGAAGTTCACCGCCGTCCTCGGCTTCGTGGCGATCTGGATGTTCGTCGTCTACTTCCCGCTCGCCCACATGGTCTGGGGCGTCACCGGCTACATGAACGGGGTCTGGAATGCCAACGCCGCGATCAAGGCCGTCGACTTCGCCGGCGGCACCGTCGTCCACATGTCCTCCGGCTGGTCCGCCCTCGTGCTCTGCCTCATCGTCGGCCCTCGCCTCGGCTTCGGCAAAACCCCGATGCCCCCGCACTCGATGGTGCTCTGCATGATCGGCACCGGCCTGCTCTGGGTCGGCTGGTACGGCTTCAACGCCGGCTCCGCGCTCGCGGCCGACGGCGTCGCCGCCAACGCCTTCACCACCACCACGCTCGCGACCGGCGTCGCGTCCTTCACCTGGGCCGCCCTCGAATACTTCGTCCGCCGCAAAGCCAGCGTGCTCGGCTTCTGCTCCGGCGCCGTCGCCGGTCTCGTTGTCGTCACGCCCGCCTGCGGGTTCATCGACACCACGTCCGCGATGTGGGTCGGCCTGCTCGCCGGCGCCGTGCCCTTCGTCGCCTGCACCAAGCTCAAGGCCTTGCTGAAGTACGACGACGCCCTCGACACCTTCGGCGTCCACGCCGTCGGCGGCACCCTCGGCGCGTTGCTCACCGGCTTCTTCGCCACCGCTTCCGTCAACGGCAACCTCAACACCAACCTCAAGGACATCGTCGGTCAGTCGCTCTGGATCGAGCAGCTCAAGGCCATGGCCTTCACGGTCGTGTTGTCGGTCGTCGCGACTGTCGTCATCGCCCTGGTGATCAAGGCCGTCATCGGTCTCCGGCCGACGGTCGAAGCCGAGCAGGAAGGCCTCGATCTCAGCGACCACGGCGAAGAGGGCTATATCTACGAATCCAAGTCCTGAACGCGTTCGTTCCGCCGCACTTTCATGAAACTGATCACCGCCATCATCAAACCCTTCAAACTCGAGGAAGTTAAATCCGCGCTCGCCGAAGTCGGCGTCGAGGGCATGACCGTCACCGAGGTCAAGGGCTTCGGCCGCCAAAAGGGCCACACCGAAATCTACCGCGGCAGCGAGTACACCGTCGACTTCCTGCCGAAGGTGAAAATCGAAATCGCCGTGACCGACGAAGTCGCCGGCAAGGCCATCGACGCCATCACCGCCTCCGCCCGCACCGGCAAAATCGGCGACGGCAAAATCTTCGTTCTGCCCCTGGACCAGGTCATCCGCATCCGCACCGACGAAAGCGGCGAAGCCGCGATCTGAGGGGCCGCCGCGGGCGGCGGCCCGGTTGGGCGGGAAAAGTTGAAAGGTGAAAATTGAAGGTTGAAAGACCGGACGGGGCGCGTTGCCGAAACGGCAAGGCGAGGGAGTGCGGTATCCGTCGGCCTCCGAACTCCAAACTCCGAACTCGAAATAAAAAGCGCGGAGCGCGTCGATCGCGCTCCGCGCCGAATTCCGATATCCTGACGTGCCGTCTCAGCTCGTCGTCGCCGCCGGCGCGGCCGGGGCCGCGGGTGCCGGCTTTTTCTTGTCCGGCAAGGCGCGGGTCGCGACCTCGGCTTTGAGTTTCGCAACGTAGGCGTCCGCCGTCATCACGCCTTCGTCGCCGCGGGCGCGGGAACGCACGGAGACGCTGTTGGCTTCCGCTTCCTTCTGGCCGATGACGAGCGTGTACGGGACCTTGTCGATCTCCGCGCGGCGGATCTTGGCGCCGAGCTTGTCGCTGTGCTCGTCGAGCGAGGCGCGCAGGCCCTCGGCCTTGAGCTTCGCGAGCAGCGCGCGCGCGTAGTCGATCGTCTTGTCGCTGATCGGCACGAGGCGGACCTGCTCCGGCGCGAGCCAGGCGGGGAAGTCGCCGGCGAAGTGCTCGATGAGCACACCGCAGAAACGCTCCATCGAGCCGAAGGGTGCGCGGTGGATCATCACCGGACGGTGCGGGGCGTTATCGGCCCCGATGTAGGAGAGGTTGAACCGGACCGGCAGGACGTAGTCGACCTGCACGGTGCCGAGCTGCCATTCGCGGCCGATGACGTCCTTGATGACGAAGTCGATCTTCGGGCCGTAGAACGCCGCCTCGCCGGGTTCCTCGGTGAACGGCACGCCGAGCGTGGACGCGGCGGTGCGGCAGGCGGCTTCGGCGACATCCCACTTGGCCGGGTCGCCGGTGAACTTGGTGCTGTCCGGATCGCGGAGGCCGACGCGCACGCGGTAGTCGTTCATGCCGAGGGTGGTCAGCACCGTTTTCACGAGCGAGAGACAGCCGAGCACTTCCTGCGCGACCTGGTCTTCGGTGCAGAAAAGGTGGGCGTCGTCCTGCGTGAAACCGCGCACGCGGGTCATGCCGTTGAGTTCGCCGCTCTGTTCCCAGCGGTACACGGTGCCGAATTCGGCGAGGCGCACGGGCAGGTCGCGGTACGAATGCGGCTGCGAGGCGAAGATCTTGATGTGGTGCGGGCAGTTCATCGGCTTCAGCATGAAGCCTTCGAGCAACTGGTCGGCGTCGAGCACGCGTTCCTTGGCGATCACTTCCTTGCCGGCGCGCTGGTTGATCTCGGTGGCGAACTGCGCGGAGACGCCCTCGAGGAGGCGCGTGAGTTCGGCGCAGGAGCAACCTTCGTTCGCCAGTTGCGCCATCGCGTCGGGTTCGGCGAAGGCGGTGAACTGCGATTCCTTGTAATAGGGGAAGTGGCCCGAGGTCTTGTAGAGCGCGAGTTTGCCGATGTGGGGCGTGAAGACCTGCGAGTAGCCCTGCTTGCGCAATTCCTCGCTGATGAAGGTCTGCAATTCCTGGCGGATGGTGGCGCCGTTGGGCGTCCAGAGGATGAGGCCCTGGCCGACTTCGTCGTCGACCACGAAGAGTTTGAGATCCTTGCCGAGTTTGCGGTGGTCGCGGAGCTTGGCCTGCTCGAGTTGCGTGAGGTACGCGGCGAGTTCGTCCTTCGACGCGAAGGCCGTGCCGTAGATGCGCTGGAGCTGCTTGTTCTGCTCGTCGCCGCGGTGGTACGCGCCGGCGATCGAGAGCAGTTTGAACGCCTTCAGCTTCGACGTGTAGCGCACGTGCGTGCCGGCGCAGAGGTCCATGAACTCGCCGTTCTGGTAGAACGAAATCTTTTCGCCCTCGGGAATGTCGGCGAGACGGCCGAGTTTGTAGCGTTCCTGGCCGCGCGACTTGATGATCTCCACGGCCTCGTCGCGGGAAACTTCCTTGCGCAGGAACGGTTGGTTCTCGTCCGCGACCTTCTTCATCTCGGCCTCGAGCTTGGCGAGGTCGTCGGTCGTGAGTTTGTGCTCGAGATCGATATCGTAGTAGAAGCCGGTGTCCGTCGGCGGACCGATATCGAGTTTGGCATCCGGGAAGATGCGGAGAATCGCGGTCGCCAGCACGTGCGAGCACGAGTGACGAAGTTCGTCGAGCGGAGTCATGGCCATGGTCGGATTGGGTTTTGGTCCTGCGTACGATTGCAGGGCCGGAAGGTCAGACCGCCGCGAAACGCGCGGGCTGTCAACGCGGCTCCGCCGCGCGGTTTGGGGTTTGGAGTTTGGGGTTTGGAGTTGGGGAAACCTATTCGCGGAAAACGGGGCCGGCGCGGCGGCGGCAGCGGTTGGAAAAACGGGAATTGGGCGCTTGATTCGGGGAAGCGGACGGACCACGAAGACGGCCATGCGAGAAGACCTGAAGGCGCTGCTGACGAACCCGCAGGTGTTTCCGGTGGAACTCACGTTGACGAGCGGGGATGTCGTGAAGATCCAGCACCCGGACTTCGTGCATTACTCCGGCAAGCTCGGTCAGATCTTCTACTACCCGCCCGAAGGCGGCGGCGTTTTCGAAATGATCACGCCGGGCCAGATCGCCAAGATCCGCGCCCGCCGGAAGCGCGGGGTGAAAGCGGGAAGCTATAAGCGGTAAGCAGTATGCTCTAAGCAATAAGCTCAAAGCCACCGGCAGAAGCTCCGGGCGGTTTGGCTCGGTTGCTTACCGCTTATCGCTTTCGGCTTAAAGCTCTGCGCTCTCACGCCTTCTTCCCCGGCTCCAGCGAGTAGCCGTCTTTGCGGTCGAGCATCGTCCAGCCGGCGGCGGCGATTTCTTTGCGCAACGCATCCGCGGCGGCGAAGTCCTTCGCCTGCTTCGCGGCCCAGCGCTTCTCGGCCAGGGCTGCGACGTCGGCAGGGATGTCGGCCTTCGGTGCTTCTGTCGTCTCGAGTTTCAGGCCGAGGGCAAAGAGCACGCGGTCGAAGGCCGCGGCATCGATCCCCGCGGGGCCGCGGTTGACGATCGTGAAAAGCGCGCCGAGCGCGCCCGGGGTGTTCAGATCGTCGTGCAACGCGACGAACACGGGCTCGAAGCTTGCCGCGTCGCCCCTTTGGCTGCCGAGCGCCGCGCGGAACGAGCGCAGCGTCTTCAACGCGCTCTCCGCGGCGTGCATGCCGTCGAGCGTGAAGTTGAGCTGCTTCCGCGGGTGGCCGGAGAGCAGCGCGTAGCGCACGGCCATCGCGGAATAGCCCTTCGCGAGCAGGTCGCGGAGCGTGTAGTAGTTGCCCTTGCTCTTGCTCATCGTGGTGCCGTTCACGAGCAGGTGCTCGCTGTGGTACCAGTGGTGCGCGAAGGTCGTGCCGTTGCAGCATTGGCTTTGCGCAATTTCGTTTTCGTGGTGCGGGAAAAGCAGGTCGACGCCGCCGGTGTGCAGGTCGATCGTGTCGCCGAGGATCGATTTGCTCATCGCGCTGCACTCGATGTGCCAGCCGGGCCGGCCCTCGCCGACGCCGCCGGGTCCCGTCCACTTCACGGCGCCGTCTTCCTCGGGCTTGTACGCTTTCCAGAGGGCGAAATCGGAAACCGAATCCTTGTGGTCCGCGTCGGCGGCGAAAACCGTCACCTTCAATTCGCGTTCCTTGATCCGCGAGAGGCCGCCGTAGCCGGGGAAGGAATCGAGTTTGAAATACACGGAGCCGTCGGCCCCGCGGTAGGCGTGGCCCTTCTCCATCAGCACCTCGATCATGTTCACCTGCTCCTTGATGTAGCCGGTGGCGGTGGGCTCCGCGGTCGGCGCCAGGCAGTTGAGCGCGCCGCAATCTTCGTGGAACAGCGCCGTCCAGTGCCGCGTGATCTCGCCGAGCGGTCGGCCTTCCTTCTTCGCCTGGCCGATGGTGCGGTCGTCGACGTCGGTCAGGTTGCGCACGTGCTTCACCTTGCCCGCGCCGAATTCCAGTTCGAGCAGGCGGCGGATGACGTCGTTGACGACAAAGGTCCGGAAATTGCCGATGTGCGCCGGCGCGTAAACGGTGGGTCCGCAATTGTAGAAGCGGAACACGCCGTCGGGTTGGGACGGCTTCAATGCGCGCAGCTCGCGGGACAACGATTCGAAAAGTCGGAGGGCCATGAAACGGAAAGGTGAAGGGGAGCGGTAACAGGAATTCCGGCGCGGCGGAAAGGTGTTTTTGCGGCCGCGGCCCGGGCCGCGGCACCGCGCGCGACCGCATTCGGGTTAATGACTATTAATTTCGGATTGCGATCCCGGGCCGTCCCACTCGATCCCGGGCCGTCCCACTTGCTTGGCGCAACCCCTTGCTTCCGGGCCGCCCCGGTCCGGAAGCGTCCACCCCTGGCCGTCCGCCGATCCCCGTCGGCCCGGTCCAACCCTGCCCGCCCCATGCCCTCGTTCCCGCTCCGTGCGTCCCTGTCCGTCTTGCTCTGCTTCGCCGCGCTCGCGGCTGCGCTTCCCGCCCAGGAAGTCCTCACCGGTACCGTCGTCAACGAAGCCACCGGCCGCGCCCTCGAAGGCGCGCGCGTCGTGCTGCAGGGCTCGAATCGCGAAACGGTGACGGACCGCGAAGGCGCGTTCCGTTTCGACGACGTCAAAGCCGGCGCCGCCACGCTCGCCGTCAGCTACGCCGGCCTCGATCCGGCCACCGTGCCGCTCACGGTCGCGGCCGGCCAGCCCACGCGGCGCGAGGTGCGGCTCACGTCGCAGATCTACGCGCTCACCAAGTTCGTCGTCGCCGGCGAACGCGAGGGCAACGCCCAGGCCGTCACGCTCCAGCGCCTCTCCGACGGCGTGAAGAACGTCGTGTCGACCGACGCCTTCGGCAACCTCGCCCAGAATCCCGCCGACCTGCTCGTGCGCCTGCCGGGCATCGAAGGCGACACGGTCGACGGCACGATCCGCTACGTGCGTATCCGCGGCCTCAACCAGAACCTCACGACGATCACGATGGACGGCAACCGCCTCGCCGATGCCGGCTCCGCCGGCGCGACGCGCGAGTACCAGTTCCAGACCGTCAGCGCCGACACCGTCGAGCGCCTCGAGGTCGTGAAATCGCCGACGCCGGACATGGACGGCGACTCCATCGGCGGCGCGGTCAACATGGTTTCCAAATCCGGCTTCGATACGAAAGGCCGCATGGTCCGCATCTCCGCCGGCGCGACTTACCGGCCGATCGACGAACGCATGACGGGCCTGCCTTACAACTACGCCGTCTCGTACTCCGAAGTCTTCGGCGGAAAACTCGCCGTCGCCCTGAATTTCGGCCACCGCAAACTCTTCACGCCGCAGGACACCGTCACGCAGACGGGCCAAGCCCCGGCCAACGGCTTCACCGGCCCGACCTACACGAACCAAGTGCAGTACGTCGACGAACGGCTGTTCACGTCGCGGTGGGGCGGGGGCGCGCGGCTCGACTACAAGCTCAACGACGCCTCGCGTTTCTACCTCAGCTCGACGGTCAACCGTCTCACCGACCACGACACCGACCGGATCGTCAACTTCACGACGCCGCAGACCGTCGCCACCCTCGATGCCGCCGGCAATCCGACCGGCAACGGCGGCATTCTGCCGGGCTACACGAACGAGTTCACCGCGATCCGCGCCGTCCCCAACAGCCTGATCAACGTGTCCGCCGACAACGCCTACAAGGACGCGAAGACGCTCTATCACCAGCTCGGCGGCGTGCACAAGTGGACGGGCACCGAGGTGGATTGGAATCTCTACCAATCGGACTCGAAGGCCAACTACTCCGGCCAGCGCAATTTCCAGTTCACCGCGCGCGGCATCGGTTTCACGATCGACCGACGCAATCGCAGCGACTTCCCCGTCGTCACCCAGACCGCCGGCCCGAGCATCCTCGATCTCGCGAGCTACAACGAGAACCGCTACCGCATCGACCGCCGCGCCGGCTGGGACGGCTACGAGGGGGCCTCGCTCAACGCGCGCCGCGATTTCAAACTGCCCGCGCCGGCGTACCTGAAGGCCGGCGTGCGCATCCGCGAGCAGACCCGCGTGCTCGAGGCCACGCAGTGGAGCGGCACCTACGTCGGACCCGACGGCGTCATGGGCGTGAATCCCGCCACCGGCCGCAACGACGACAACCTCGCGCAGTTCGGCCTGCTCGAGGCCGGCCGCCTGCACACCGACGCCGTGCGTTTCCCCGCCGTGCCGATGCCCGTGTTTCCCGGCCATTCGAACAAGCTCGTCGACACGGCGCTGGAAACGTCGCCGAACCTCTTCGTGCGGGAACTCGCCGCGAACCTGCAGGCCCAGCTCAACGGCGACCAGGAGTTCGAGGAACGCATCCAGGCCGCGTACATCATGGGCAACGTCCGCTTCGGCGCGTTCTCCGTGCTCGGCGGCGTCCGGATCGAGCGGACCGAGACCAGCGGCGAGGGCGCGCTCCAGGGCGTCACGCCCGCGGAACGCGCGCGCCGCGCCGCCTTCGTCGGGGCCCTGACTCCGGCGGAAATCACGCGCCGCACTTTGGCCGAATTCGGCGGCCGCCAAGTGCGCACCGGCGACTACCAAAACGTGCTGCCCGGCCTGCACCTCAAGTGGGCGCCGCTCTCGCGGCTCATCTTGCGCCTGAGCTACGCGACCAACGTCGGCCGCCCCGGCGTCGGCCAGTTGATCCCGCGCACGAACGTGAACTTCGACAACCAGACGATCACGACGAGCAACCCGAGCCTGAAGCCGCAGACCGCCGACAATTTCGATTTCTCGGCGGAGTATTACTTCGAGCCGGCCGGCGTCGTTTCCGTGGGCCTTTTCCAGAAGGACCTGAAGAATTTCATCTTCACTGCCGGCGGCGCGACCGTCGGGGCCGGCGCCGACAACGGCTTCGGCGGCGACTACGCGGGCTACTCGCTGACCACGCAGTACAACGGCGGCGCCGCGAAGATCCGCGGACTCGAGCTCAACTACAGCCAGCAGTTCACGTTTCTCCCCGGTTGGCTCAGCGGCTTCGCGGCCTACGGCAACCTCACGCTCATGGAAACCGAGGGCAACTACGGCGCGGGCAACGCCATCGCCGTCGCCCCGAATCCCAAGGGCAAAGTCGCCGGCTTCAATCCCGAGACCTCCAACGCCGGCCTCTCCTACATCCGCAACAAGATCACCGTGCGCCTGCAGTACAACCATCGCGCCCGCTACCTCACGACCTACAACGCGGTCGACTCCCAGCTCGTGTATCGGATCCGCCGCGACACCCTCGACGTGAAGACGATGTACCAGCTGACGGATCGTCTGAGCGTGTACCTCGACGTGAACAACGTGCTCGGCGAATTCGAAACCGGCCAGGATCGCGGCAACCGTCCTTCCCAGCGCCGCGTCCTCACGCCCGGATTCTTCTTTGGCGTGAACACGCGCCTGTGACCCGACCCGACCGGCGGCCGGGTTCGCGGGCGCGGCCGCGAATTCGGACTGCCTTCCTTCGGGCCTAGCTAATAGGTAGGATCGAACCTATCTCGGTGTCGTGCCGGCTTACAGATTTCGCGCCCGGGTTCCGCGCCTCCCGGTGCAGGGAAAATCTGCGAAGTTTAATTCGTTTGCGTACAATTACTACCGCGGCCCGGGCAGTGCGTGAGCCGAGTTGGTCACAGCCTTGCTTATGGGATGGTATGTTCCGCCGCCTCCGCACCCTTTGCTTCAGTCTCGCGCTCGCTGCGCCGGCCGCGGCGTTGCCGATGCTGCAACTCGACATCGCGGGCGGCACCTACGACACCGTGGACCAGACCACCGTCGCCAATGCGGATGTCTTCACGCTGCGCACGCTGCTCAAGCCCAATTCCACCAATCTGGCGGTGCCGTATTTTCTTTCCGTGGCGATCGAGCCCGGTCTGGCGCTCTCGAATCCGGCTCCCGATATCGGCACCTTCAAGATCAACGGCGTCGCCTACACCGGCTCGATGCTGACGTGGGGCACGCCCCCGACGAATGTTCCGGATTGGCAGTCGGGCAACCTCGCGCCGCACAACATCTATCCGACTTACTATCTGGAACTGCAGTTCAGCTTTGCCAACGCCGGCACCGTGTCGGCTTACAACGTGCAGACCGACGCCGCGGCCTCCGGCGTGCTGCGCTATGTCGACTTCCAGGTCGACGTGTCCGCCCTGCGGTCCGCGTACAACCTGCACTTCGACCTCTACAACGAAAAATTCCGCCAAGGGGACTACTCCGTCGATAAGTTCGCGCCCTTCTCGCACGACGCCGCGAGCGGCTCCGGCGGCTATGAACCGCCGCTGACGGTGCGTGTGCCCGATACGGCGTCCGTCGCCGGTCTGGCCTTCGGTGGCATCGCGTTGCTGGTGGTCGCTTCCCGCCGCCGGCGCAACTGAGCGCCGGCCGCGCCGGGCTTGGCTTTCCCGCCGCATGGTTTGCGGCGCCGCCCCTTCGGGTCGGCCGGACCGCTGATTTCGGTTGGCCGCCCGGCGTTCGGCCGTTTTTCTCGCCGCAGCTTTATGGCCGAGAATTCCCTAGTCCTGTCCCAGCGTCCCCGCCGTTTGCGTCGCACTGCCGGTCTCCGCGCGATGGTCGAGGAAACCGTGCTGCGGCCCGCGGATTTCATCGCCCCGCTCTTCGTCGTCGAAGGCAAGGCGGCGCCGGAGGAAATCGCTTCGATGCCCGGGGTATTCCGGCTCAACGTCGCCGATCTCGTGAAAGAGTGCCGCGCCCTTTGGAAACTCGGGGTGCCCGCCGTCGCGCTGTTTCCCAAGCTCGATCCGAAACTCAAGGACGACATCGGCACGCAGGCGCTCGACGAAGACACGCTCGTTCTCCGCGCCGTCCGCGCCGTGAAGAAGGCGTTGCCCGAGCTGACGGTCATCACCGATGTGGCGCTCGATCCCTACACGACGCACGGGCACGACGGCGTGCTCACGCCGGCCCGTGACGACGTGGAAAACGATCGGACCGTGGATATTCTCGGCCGCATGGCGGTGCTCCAGGCCAAGGCCGGCGTCGATCTTGTGGCCCCCAGCGACATGATGGATGGCCGCGTCGGCGCGATTCGCCAGGCCCTCGATGCCGCGGGTTTCGCCGGCACCGGGATCTTGGCGTATTCGGTGAAATACAATTCCGCGTACTACGGGCCGTTCCGCGACGCCGTCGGCAGCGCGCAGGCGGCGGGCACGCGTTTGCTCAGCAAGGCCACCTACCAGATGAATCCGGCCAACCGCCGGGAAGCGCTTGTCGAGGCGCGCCTCGACGATGCCGAAGGAGCGGATATCTTGATGGTTAAACCGGCCGGCCTCTATCTCGACATCATCCGCGAAGTCCGCGAAGCCACGCGCAAGCCCGTCGCGGCCTACCAGATCTCCGGCGAATACGCGCAGATCCATGCGGCGGCGCGGCTGGGTTGGCTGAATCTCGAACGTTGCCGGAACGAATCCCTGCTCGCGATCAAACGGGCGGGCGCGGATCTCATCCTCACTTACTTCGCCAAGGAAATGGCGCGGGAGTTGCGCTGAACCCGACTGCCGGGGTTGATAGCGCCACGTTGGGCGTTGGGCGCGGCGCCGTTCGGCTGCGCCCGTCGCTGGCTGCGGGACGGTCGTCCGCGCCTCAGAACGGCGAGCGCGGGACCTGCAGCGAATCGCCGGGCAGCAGGCGCGGATCTTCGTTCGGGTTTTTCTGCGCCAGCTTCACGTCGATCGGGTAAGCGGTCTTTTCGCGCACGAGGGTCACGGCCGTTTCCTTGGCATAGAGCGTGAAGCCCCCCGCGGATTGCACCGCCTTCGCGACCGTCAGGTCCGGGGTCCAGATGATGCGGCCCGGGCGCTGCACTTCGCCGCCCACATAGACGAATCGCTCGGTCACGCTCACGGAGACGTCGACCGTCATGTAGATCTTCTTGGCGATGTAGGTTTCGCGGACGCGTTGCGACAATTCCGCCGTGCTGGCGCCGGCCGCCTGGAGCGATCCGATGAAGGGCAGGTTGATCATGCCTTGGTCGTCGATCTGGACCGTGCTGGCGCTGGCATCCGGCACGCCTTGCAGGGCGATGTTCAGGCTGTCGCCGGGCCGCAACTGCGCCGTCGAGGAGATCGCCGGAATCACGGGATTGGCCGCGGCGGAGGGCTTCGAGGCACAACCGCTCCCCCAGACCGCGACCGCCAGAATCAGCGGCCCCAACGCAACTCGGCGGAAAAAATCCATAGGGGTGCTACGTGCGGGAATCCTCCGCAAAAGGCAATGTCGGGCTGGCTGCCGGGCCCGGCGCGGCCGGCTCCATGCGCCGCGCGCGGGCACAAAAAAGGCAGCCCGGAGGCTGCCTTGGTAAAAAATGTCGATGGACGGATCAGCGTTTGCCCTTGGCTTTCTTCTTCGGCTTTTCGTCTTCGTCGTCCTCGTCCTCGTCGTCCTCGTCGTCGTCTTTTTCTTTGTCGTCGTCGTCCTCATCCTCGTCGTCGTCGTCGTCGCCCTTGTCTTTCTTTTTGGCCGCGTCGTCGTCGCCCTTTTCGCCCTCTTCGTCTTCGTCCCACTTCAGGGATTCGTCGTTCTTGAGTTTCTCCTCTTCCTCTTCGTCGAGTTCGGGCAGGTCGTCGTCGCCCTCGTCCTCGACATCCTTGGCCGGAGCTTCCTCGTCGCCGTCGTAGCCGGCGGGCATGTAGTCGAGAATCGCGGCGATCTCGTCGAACGTGTGCACCGCATGGCCCTGGATGAAATTGCTGTTCTGGTCCTCGCGGATCTCGTCCTCGACCTCGTCGACGGAGAGCTTGGATTCGAAATTGAAGAGATCGTTGAGCAGCTTGACGCGACAGCGCGTGAGGTGGTCGAGCAGGTCGGCGTAGGGCCCGTTTTCCTCGTCGAGAATGTCCGGCAGGCCGAAGAGTTTGTCCTCGGATTCGAACATCGATTCTTTCACGCGCTTGAGGCGCACCTTCCCGTTGCCGAGATCCTTGTCGATACGGAAGGGGATGAAGGCCGACTCGAACATGTCCTGGTCGAAACCGTAGTCGCGCAACGGATCGACGAGCTCGATCAGATGCTGCACTTGGCGCGGATCGACGATGCTGAGACCGTCGACATCCCAGCGCACCGGATCACTCGTCTCCGCGACCCACCAGTTGTGATCGTCGCCCAGACGAACAATGCACCAGTCGAGAGTGGAAGTAGCTTTGGCCATGAGAGAGTGAGTCGGGAGGAATTTTTGCGCAGCGTGCGAGGGGAGTTTTAAAAAACAAGCACAAAAGCGGACGCTGCCGCGGCGTTCGTTACGGGGATGTTTCAGCGCGGAAAATGCTCGGAAAACGGAGGTTCGGGAATTGGCGATGCTTGCCAAAAAAGCCCCGCAATTTCACGGTCCGCCCATGGGTAGTCTCTACGAAAACGTGGTGCGGCCGCAGCTGTTTCGGCTCGATTCCGAGCGCGCGCACGAACTCGGGGTGCGCGGCATGGCGCTGCTCGGGGCGCTTCCGCCCCTGTGCCGGCTGCTCGAGGCCTGGACGCGTCCGGCCCTGGCGCGCCGGCCGGTGCAGGCGTTCGGTCTCACGTTTCCCAATGCGATCGGTCTCGCCGCCGGCTTCGACAAACACGCCTCGGCCTGGCCCGCCGCCGCGGCTCTCGGTTTCGGCCACGTGGAAATCGGCACCGTCACCGCCCACGCCCAGCCCGGCAATCCGGCGCCGCGCATGTTCCGCTACCCGGAACAGGAAGCCGTCATCAACCGGATGGGCTTCAACAACGCCGGCGCCGACGCCGTCGCCGCCAAACTCGCCGGCCAACCGGGCCGCGGCGCGCGCCGCATCCCGCTCGGGATCAATCTCGGCAAATCGAAGATCACCGAAATCGAACGCGCCCCCGAGGACTACCTCGCGAGCTTCGCGCGTCTCGCCGACTACGCCGACTATCTCGTGCTCAATGTCTCGAGCCCCAACACGCCGAACTTGCGCCAGCTCCAGGACGAATCCCGCCTGCGCGAATTGCTCGCCGCGGTCACCGGGGCGAACCGCGCCCGCGCCGCGCAGCCCGGCAAGCACCGCGTGCCGGTGCTGCTCAAAATCGCGCCGGATCTGACGTGGCCGCAGATCGACGCCGTGCTCGGGGTCATCGCCGAGTACGGGCTCGACGGTATCATCGCCACGAATACCACGCTGGCCCGGCCCGGCTTTTTCGCGACGGTCGCCGAGGCCGGCGGCCTCAGCGGCGCGCCGGTCCGGCGGCGCTCCACCGAGATCGTCAACTACCTCGCCCGCGCCACCGGCGGCCGGCTCCCGATCATCGGAGTCGGCGGCATCGGCGATGCGACGGCGGCGGCCGAGAAGCTCGATGCCGGCGCCACCTTGGTCCAGGTTTACACCGGCATGATCTACCGGGGCCCATTTTTCGCGGCCGATTTGGCCAAAGCCTTGGTGGAACGCCAACGCACCTGAAAACGGCGTTCCCGTTGGCGCGCCGGCACCGTCGGGCGCGCACCGCGACCGTTGTTTTTCAGAGGAGAAACGGGCAATTTCCGCGGTTGCGATTTCAGGGCTGGACAAGCCTTGGGCAATCTCTCTTAGTCCGCCTTCCCTTGTTCGAAAATGCTCAGGTGGTGGAATTGGTAGACACACACGTTTGAGGGGCGTGTGCCGTAAGGCGTAAGGGTTCGAGTCCCTTCCTGAGCACCATTTTCTCAGAGGTGAAACCAAAAAAGCACCTCAACCCCTGACAGGTAACTGTGGCAGGGGTTGGTTGACGCGGAGGGAGTTGCCATGAAGGCAAACGACTCCGCCGGCCTGACGATCAAAAAGGCGACGTTCACCGAACGGCAAAAGATCGGGGACACCTTCAAGGCCTACGCCTACGCCGGCTACTCCGTCCGGGGTTGGCTCGGGGGCCAGCGCATCCGCAAACAGGCGAAAACCTACGGCGAGGCGGTCACGTTGAAGGAACGTCTTGAGGTTGAGGACGCGAACCGGGCCGGGCAGGTCCGGGCAATCGTGACCCGTCTCTCGGATGGCCAAGTCCGCGACGCAGAAGCGGCGTTTCAGCAACTCGACGGCAAGGCTGCGCTCGGCGACGTGGTCGCGTGGTACTTTGCGAACTATCGCCCGCCCGTGGCCGACAAGCCGCTTGCGGAGGCGCGGACGGAGTTCCTTGCCGCCCGCAAGCCGCACGTCCGGCCGTTGGCCTATCGCGATTACGAAAGCACCCTGGACTCGTTCGTTGAAGCGTTGCCGGGGCGTTCCGTCGGCTCCGTGCAGACCGCGGACGTGGTTGCCTTCCTGACGGCCCGGCAATTCGGAAAGAAGCGATTCAACAACCTTCGCGGGGACCTGAACGCGTTCTTTGCCTACTGCCTCGGCAAGCCGCGCGAATGGACGCGGGAGAACCCCGTCGCGAGCATCCCGAAGTTCAAGATCGCCCGTGGAC